>Ga0209698_10000165_pt1 | contig 70111 bp, 48 predicted proteins | sample LitLauG_LLR_2012_FD_187203 | JGI IMG/M metagenome (GOLD analysis project Ga0209698, IMG submission 187203) | Freshwater sediment microbial communities from Pennsylvania, USA - Little Laurel Run_MetaG_LLR_2012 (SPAdes) (version 2) | ecosystem: Environmental > Aquatic > Freshwater > Creek >... | reverse complement strand
CGAAGTTCGGTCCAGTGCTCCAAATCTGACAATCAAAGCGCCCAAAAAACGATGTCACGCTGACGCGAAAGGGCTGCTATCTTCGGAATTCAGGTTAAGTCGCTGAAATAAAACAAACGGCCTGAATATGTTTTAAAGCGGCATGTTTTGAGTTAAGCGGTTGCTTCCGACAGGCAGCCAGATGCAGCGAATGGACGTAAACCCTTTAAAATGTGGTGCGGAGAGGGGGACTTGAACCCCCACGAGATTGCTCCCGCTAGCACCTCAAGCGAAACGAGCGGGTTTCGCTGTGTTTCACCGCGGTCTAAACTGCTGATTTTGCGATCAACACGATATCGCTGGGTTTCACTCTTTTTCGGCCCGTGGTTACACCAATGGTTACAGCCTCCGAAAGCCAACTCGACATTTCGGCGAATGGACGGGGAGGAAACAAAAACGCGCAAATCGGAGGGCGGTGTGTGGGTACAGCGACATCTCCAGCCAAGCCTTTTGGCACCACTCACGAAGCCAACCGCGGCAAGAAACCTACCTATTCTCGCCGATTCCATGGATATCCGTAGCGCACACCACCATCCAGGGCAGGGCGACCATTCGAAGCATCCGCACTTGGGGATCAGGATGCTACTTGCGGATTCAAAGCAGTCCGATAAATAGCCACGAGCCCTTTGCGGCGAAGTTGCACCAAGAGCCGCCGAGCAGCGTAGCTGCGAAGTTCGCTTGGGCAGTCGAAAAGGCAGGCGGCTTCGGCCGAGAATTGCTCGAAATTGCGGCGGCCGTCGCAGAGGAGCAGGGCACGCGCGGCCAGCGGGCTCACCTCGACGAGGCGCTTCCCCCCGGGCGCGATTTCAGTGCGGTAGTATTTCCGTACGCGGGAGCCGTTGTGCGGCGTCTGCGACTTGAGTGAATCGATGATTCCCTGGATATCCCAATCCAGTTCCAGAACGTGAACACCGTCTGCGGGTACGGGAATGTCCAGGCGTGCCAGCCGTCCGTTCACCACAGCGCCTTCTCGAGGGTAGAGTGCTCCAGTGGGCACACGATTGATCGTCTCCTCGCAGACGAGGAGGGCCTCGACGGACTCACTTCCGAGTCGGCCAAGATTGGCGCGAACGAAGGCAAGAAAGTCCTGCCTGGCCAGATCGGAATCATAGTAGTGGCGAAGACCGCCCGTGTCCAACTCCGCTCGGATGCCGGAGCGGTATTCGCGCCATGCTCGAAACACCGGCAGGACGCCCGAATTACGGTCGCACAACGCAATCAACAACCAGCGCAAGCGGTCGCGGCACATCGGTAGAAATTGGCTCAGCTCCTGAAGTGCCGCATGGTCCAAGACACTGGATGGCAACAGGTAAAAATTGGGAAAAACATGCGGGTGGTTGCGGATCAGGTCGCGGTCCGAAATGCTGTGGCTGCGGCCGGGATAGGCCACGGGAGAACCGAGGTCCTCCAATACGAGCTGGTCCTTGTATTGAGAATAGATCGGGGTGCCGGAGAGTGGGGCCAGAATAGGCGCCTGCGGTACCGCGTGGGGTTGGCGCAGCGCGTGGACGTAAACATCCAGGCTCTGCTGAAGATCGTCTTCGGTCTCTTCGGGAAAGCCGATGATCACCGAAACGGTAGTTACGATGCCGAGGCGCTCCGAGAGTTCGACCATCGCACGGTTTTGTGCCGGGTCGAGATCCTTGTCGATGATGCGCTGCATCCGTTTGGAGCCGGTTTCGATCCCGAAGAAGATGCCGTTGCATCCGGCCCGCGCCATCAGGTTCAAGAGTTCGTCATCGACGCAGTCTGTGCGCGCGCTGCACGACCACTGGTAGCCGCTCCCGCTCTCCAGCATGGCTTCGCAAAACTGGGCTACGCGGCGCCGGTCCACGGTGAACATGTCGTGAACCAGATTGAAGCCGCGGAATCCATAGATCCCATTCATGTGCCGCATGTCGGCGATCATCCGCTCGGGCGATTTGACGCGGAACCTCCGGCGGAAGAAATCATTGGTGGAGCAGAAGGTGCAGGAGAACGGACAGCCCCGGCCCAATTCAAGAAACGTGAAGTTAGCGTCCCGCAAGTCCGGACTGAGGTGGAAGGCGGGGAGGGGGAGGCAATCCAGATCGTCGATGATCGGGCCGTCGGGGTTGCGCTGCGGTCCGAACGGAGAACGCCAGGTCAGACCGGGAACCTCGGTGAAGCATCGAGCGCCGGTGAGCTCTTCGATGAAGGCGAGCAGCGAATGGTCGGCTTCTCCACGGAGAACGAAGTCGACAAAAGGAAAGGCTTGCAGCGTGGCTAAATCCGTAACGGAAGCCTGGGGGCCACCGAGCAGGACAGTGCACTCCGGGTCGCAGCGTTTAAGTGCCGCGGCAATCCGGAGCGTGACGGGATAGCTGTTACAGATCGAGCTGAATCCGAACAGGCGAGCGCCCGTTGCCAGAATGCGCGGCGCGACCCATCCGGGAAACTCTTCGACTCCCCACCGGTCCGCCTCGCGAAGGAAATCGGCATAGGCCCCGTCCAGGTCGAATAACAAAGCACCGATGCCCGCTTCCTCCAGGGCGCCCGCCAGTGTCAGGATGCCCAATTTCGGGGCAAGCGTGGCGGACCGGATCCGCCGGTTACGCGTGAGTTCGGGGTCCTCAAAATCGGTCGCAACGGGCGAAGGAAGCAGGCAGACTGGCGCCGACAATCTAAGAACCCGGCTTTTTCGACTTGGGATTCGCCTTGGAGGTGGTGCTCTGGAAGTCGCAGGCGTCTGTAAGCGCATCGATCAGGTCAGTGGGATCGCCCGCGGTCTCGATCGCTTTATTAATCTCGCGCTTCAAGTTCGCGCGGTATTGGTCCACAAGGCTCTTGATTTGTTTTCGTTTCTTAGCCTTGTCTTTGTTGGGTTTAGCCATTCCCTATGATTTTAATATGAATGCCCTTCCGGCGCAAGCGAAAACCTCTTTTTCCGTTGCCGCCCCTTAAGCTCTGGCGGTGAAAAAATTGGGCCCGACCGGGCAGTCATAGGGAGGAGCCGCCTTCTGATAACCGATCTCCTGAAGCAGCAGATTTCTACAGTTAGCCAACTGGCTTGCAGTCTGTGTAAAATTGCTGTCGGGAGTGCAATATATGCCGTGTGGGGGCAAGTAAGGATCGGACGAGCTGAAGATAAGGCAGGTCCGCCGGTCGCCCTGCCGCACCTGCCAGTCGGTGGGGCTCACGGGCCCATCCGGAAACAGAGACGGATCGATCACAAACCTCTGCGGCGCGCCACCGTCTTGCGGGACGGCAAATAACGTCGCCGCCACATGTCCACTCCAGTCTACATAGCAAGTGGGCGAATTCGCGGTTTGCACCCGGAAGGTGCTTAACGGATTCGACGCGATGTTCCAGATCTTTCCCGGCTGCATGTCTTCGCCGATGAGGATGCGACACATCTGGTGAGCGCGGGCCTCGCAACCGATGAATGGATATTCGAAGGGAATGCAGCCACTCCCGAACGGAGGTGTCACGCCGCAATCCGCTGCCTTGACTGTGGCGAACATGGCGGTCAAGACGTTCCACGGGATTGGCTGTGTAGCCATAGGGGGGATGTGACATTGTTTGGCCAATTCGCGCGGCTCGTTCGGAACGCACCGGACGTCGACCAACTCCGTGCCGGATTCGTCCTGGGTGACAGCTACGAAGCCGGAATCGCAGAGTGCTTCGGCAACAGTCGTGGCCACGTCGCGATATTTCGGATGGTCCCGAGGAACCGTGAAACGTTCCTGGGAGTTATCCAAGTCAAAGGATGCCCCGGTGCGGTCGTTGAGAAAAACAGCGGTCACGCGCCCTGTCCAAGGAACCAGCAGGCGGGTGATCAGGTCCTTACTGCGATCAACCTCGGCGTAAGCGGCAAGGTTCAGTCTTGCCGACTGAGCGAGAATCATTTGGTAGAGGTCGAATTGCGGGTGATCCGACACCAGTCGGCCGGCCTGGTTGCCGTCGAATTGCACTTCGAGGGAGAGTGTGGCGTAATCCTGAGAAGTTTGGTCTGCAACAACTAACTCACTCAGCGACATCACACGACCAAGAATCTTTCGGGGCATAGTAGGCTGTCCATCATATCCGAGTCAGCGTCCGATGGGAAGCAGCCGCGCCAGGAACCCAGCCGAGTGGATCTTCCCGAGCCAGAGAGTGTCCGTCACCTCGCCGAGATTAACGTAAATGGAGCCTTGCGCAACCGCCACCCCCCGCCATAAAGGTGAAACGCGATCAGGTGAGAACCGCAGGTCGTGATAATGGGCCACGGCAAAGGGCTCTCCCTGGCTTGGGAACGGCTTTCCCCAGATACAGTTCGAGGCATCCCGCCGCGAGAGATAGTAGAATGCCTTGCCGTCCGGCGCCCAATGTGGTTGTTCAATGGACTCTTTTTCGTTCGTCAGTTGAAGCCACTCGGATGAAGCGCCCGCCGTTTCGGGGGAGAGCCGGGCGGCGAACACCTGGCGTGTGCCATCTCGCTTACCGACGGTAAACAGCACATACCCGTTCTCGGAACTCCAGTCGGCCTCACCCAGAATACCGCTCGTGTTCGGCAGCGTGATCTGGGAACTGGCATCTTCCACATTTAAGAGTGCGATCTCTCCGGAGGCGGTGGTGTAAAGCACGTGCTCACTGCCGAACCAACTCGTCGGATGAGAACACCCTGCGCAGAGCCGCCTCAATCCTGTACCGTTGCGCTTGACCACTGAAATGGAGGAGCCGGTCTTCTGGCGGACTTCGAACACGACGCGTTCCCCATCCGGCGACGGGATGGGCCAGAGTTGGTCATCCGGCGAACGCGCCAAAACCGCTTCAGTCTTTTCTTTCATGTCGCGGACATAGATCTGACGAACTCCCGGCATTCTTCTGCTGAGGAACATCCACCGTCCATCTCGAGAGACGCTCGGGCAGCCATCAGTCGCCGGATCGTAAGTCACGCGAATGGGAGCGCTGCCGGCTGGGGCGAGCGGAACCTCCCAAACGTGTACCGCGGCAGTACCGCGGCCGAAGACGATGGAGCCGTCTTCAGCAGTGGAGGGCTCCCTTTCCCCTGACTCTCCGGAGGTAAGTTGGCTCGGTGCACCGCTCGGAGTCGCCGTACGCGTGGAAATACTCAGTCCCCAGAGCGAGAAAACCCCGTCGTGTTCCGCGCTGAAGACGAGTTGTCCGGTACGCCAGCTTTTCTGAGGCAGGGTGAGCACGTCGATTCGGAGTTCCTTCAACAGAGCCAGTGCCCCGGTATTGCGAGCACCGGTCCCATCCGCGCGAATGAGCCACCATTCCGTGCAGCCGGGAACAGTCGCGCCGCGCTCTTTACAGCCATCGAATAGGATGAACTCGCCCGTGGGACTCCAGGTCGGATTGCGCGCGTCGGCGAAATCCGCGGCGAGCCGACGTGCTTGGCCCCCGGCAGTCGGGATGACATAAAGTTGCGCGGCAGGCGCCGCTTCATCCCGCAAGCCGGTCCAGTATGCGATCCAGCGGCCGTCGGGCGAAAACACCGGCTGCCAACCTCCCGACGCCAGGAGACGCTCTCCGGTGCCGTCGCTGTTGATCAAATAAGCGCCGCCCCCGTTACGCTCTGATCGGAACGCGACCAGGCTGCCATCGGGAGAAATGTCGGGCTGTCTGTCCTCTGTGCCGGCAGCGGTCAGGCGACGGGCTTCGCCGCCGGCGGTGGCCTGAATCCAGATATCCTTGTTTCCAGGCTGAGCACGATTCGACGAGTACACCACCCACTTTCCATTTCGCGAAATGCGGGGGCCGCTGGACAAGCCTGATTGGGGTGTGATGGCGACGGCGCCCTTTACCATAGGGTCTGGACCACCGGTTAGAAATAACGAAGGGGCCGCGACAGCCACAACCGCAGTCCCCACCGTCCACATCCAGCGCGCGCGGCGCTTTGTGCCCTCGAGGGCGGGCAGAACCTCGCGGATTTGCCGGAAGCGGCCCTCAGGACGAAACTGCAGGCAGCGACGGACTACGCTCCGGGCATTGCCATTCAGGCTGCTGCGCGGCTGGCCTTTCAGCCAGCTTTCCAGTTGGCTATTCGACTGCGCTTCGAGTTGGGGGTCCAGTCTGGGGCGGGATCCGGTCAGCAATTCGCAGATCACCAACCCCAGCGCAAACTGGTCCGCCGCGACACTGACCGTGGAGCCGGCCGCCTGCTCGGGTGCCATGTAGGCCGGCGTTCCATCGCCCCTGGATTGCACATCCCGGGATAGGTCCAAAGCCAGCCCGAAGTCAGTAATCACCGCCCGGCGACGATCCGCACCCTCCGTGACCAGCATCACGTTACTCGGCTTGAAATCGCGGTGCACGATGCCCAGGTCGTGGGCGGCGGCGAGCCCCGAAACCATATCGCTGATCAAGGGGAGGGCCTCGCGAGACGGCAGAGGGCCGCGTTTCGCGAGGACCTCGGCAAGCGTCTCGCCGTCCAACAACTTCATCGTTAAAAACCAGACGGGGTCACCGCCGTCCGGCCGGTTCTGGCTGAACAGGTCGTAAACGCGGCAGACAGAGGTGTGGGTGATCCGGCGGGATTCCTTCACTTCGAGCTTGAACCGATGGATCGCATGCGGCGACCGGGCGATCGCCGGGCTGATGGTCTTGAGGGCGACCAGTTCCCGCAACTCCAGATCAGCCGCGGCATAGACTTCGCCCATAGCGCCCTTGCCGAGGAAGCGATCGATCTGGAAGCGGTCGCCGACGGTTTCGCCACGAGTGAAGGTCGAGCGCGCTGGGGCCTCGTCCAGCAACTGGTGGATATCCAATGCCGGACTATTGAGAAAGCTGTCCGCAGTGCGCTCCGATGCGCCAGCAATCAGGCGCATGACTTCCTCGCGAACTTCGGCATCGTCCCCGCAGGCGCTTACTACGAAAGCGGCGCGCGCCGAGGGTTCCCGTTCGAACGCGTCGGCGGTAATTTCCTTAGTCCGCTGCCACTGTGCCTCATTCATGGGCTTGGGCGGTCGAGAGGTCCGCGCGCAGCCACTCCCTGGCAACCCTCCAATCGCGTTTGACAGTCCGGGCCGAAATAACCAGAGCCTCCGCTACCTCCTCCTCGGTCAGACCCGCGAAGTAGCGTAACTCCACGATGCGGGCCATTCGCGCATCGCGCTGCGCTAACCGCCCCAACGCCTGGTCCACGGCGATCCATTCCTCGCAGTTTTCATTAGAGAACACCGCGGTTTTTTCCAAATCTACTTTCCAACGCCCACCACCGCGCTTCTCGGTGCGACGGTTTCGGGCATAGTCGATCAGGATGCGCCTCATCACCTGGGCGGCGGCGGCGAAGAAATGCGCGCGGTTCTGCCAGTTACGGTCGCCGCTGCCTATCAGACGCATGAAGGCCTCATCGACCAGAACGGTAGCTTGCAAACTGTGGTCTGGTCGCTCGTTGTGCATGTGGTAGACAGCCAGACGGTGCAATTCTCCGTAAACTACGGCTGCCAGCCGCGAATGTGCCTCCGGCTTACCCTCACGCGCCTCGCCCAGCAACTGGGTGATTTCCGCATTTTCCATCGCAAACGACCCTTGGCGTCTCGTAATTATATCGTGCAAGCACTCCTTGCGGCGGATGTACTGGTATCGCCGAACTCCTGGATCACAAAACAAATATGTCCCGAAGGAGCCCCGCTTCTCGCAATCGTGAGTATGACAGACTTAACACTCACACATCGCCTGTTGATCTCGGTGCTCCCCCTCTCGCTGGGGCTGAGCCTCGCCGCACCGGCCTTGGCCCAGTCAACGGAGACCTTTACTGTCAACAGTCCGATTCAAAAACTCACTGGACCGATTTTTGACACAATCCACGCCGCCGGTCAGCCGCCAAATAATCAAGGTGTGCTGACACGCGCTCAACTCACGAGCCTCATCGCTGCCATCAATGGTGCCATGGCTGAGCAACCAGTCCCCCCCAAGTCGCCCGCCAGAACCGTGATCGTGCATTACCTCAAATGGAACAACGCCGACCACAACGAAGTCGCCTTTCAGAAGTGGTACGTCGTTGATCCCTCTCTCGGCAAGTCCTCAATTTACCTCGAATCCGAGGCGGATAGCCTTCAGCGGACGGTGATCTCTGGACAGAAGAACTTCCGCCTCATCTACGTTCACCTTGATGCGGATCTGACCGTCTCTGTCGAGTCCTTCCTGACGACCGCCGCAGCGGCCGGGGGGACGCAGACGAAGCTCAAAGTTCCTATCTCCTACAACATTAAAATCACCAAGCAGAACACCCAACTCGCACAAGACATCCAAACGCTAGCTCAGATTTTGGGCGGGGGTGGGGCCGTCGCTGCCGCCGCCGCGGCCCCCGAACTCGGCTACTACTCAGCTTTCGATTTCAACTCCAATTTCAGCACGTCGAGCATCAACATCAGCGCCGCCTTACCTAACTCAACTGACAAAACGACTAACGCCAACTCAACAGCCGCCAAGAACGCCGCGGGTTCCACCCCTAACGGCGGGACTGCGGCCAACGCGCTTGCCACTCAAGCCTTCACCAATGAACGGCCCGCTTACGTCGGTTTGGGCGTGGCCGTCCCGCTCAACAGTTATAGGGATCTGACATACGACCAGTCCGGCTCGACGTTGACGCCCAAAACAGTCACCCGCCAAAACGTCTACGTCACCGCCAACCTATATCTGCCGCCTTCAGCGCCTGGACTTATGGCCGTGCGCTGGATTCCCCACCCGTTCTTCGGCCTGCCCATAAAAGGACAACCGCTTCGCAACATGGCGGCGGGACTCGCCTTTGGATTGAAGTGGGCAGAGCCTTTTGCTGGAATAGTATTCGATGATCAGGCCCAAGTTTCTGGGACTACCACCCAGAATCGTTGGGTTCGAAAGGGCATTTTCGGGCTCAACATCTCCGTAAGCGCTCTGAAAACGGCGCTATCCTCCAGCAGCAACAAGTCGACTACCACTACGAAGTGAAGGTTATGCCCTTTCCCAAACTGGTCAAGCTCATCTTCGTTGCACATCTGGCGGGCGCCGCCCAGTTTACCTTCGTCTGGACGCCGCATGCGCGTGATATCGGCCCGGCCGGGACGCCTGAGTATCGGCAGCTTGAAGCGCTCCTCGCCTACATCGGCACCGAGCCGTACGTGATTACCGCAGGCGATAGCCTCGATTACATCATCCGCAAACGCTTTCTGATCTCAGTTTCGGAACGCAACGGATACGGTCTCTTCATGGCGCGCATCCTGGAATTGAATCCACAGTTGGCGCAACACCCACTCCTGATTCCTGGAAGGACACTAATGCTACCGCTAGGTCCCAAGTTCAGCGCCACTGAAGTCGCGGATCAGGCGCTACCCAAAGCAACTCAGTCAGCCCTCACCGATACGCTGACGCGGTATGCATACGAGGCCGCGTCCCTCACTTCCGGCATGACAATCGCCAGGCGCGATCTGGCTCGCTACGTCGATCCCGCAGCGAATTCGGACGGATCGAAGATCGCCGCCGCCATCAAGGATCGCGGTATCGTCTCCGCCCGCGCGATCAAGAGAATTCGCCAGGACCCCTGGCCGCTCCTCCAGGTCTACGACATAACCGTACCCGCCGGTCAGGAGCGCGCAAGTGCCGCTGCGCTTACCGCTTCACGGACTGGTGTCCTCCTGCCAGGCGGATTGGTCCCTATGGCTTCCTCCATTAAGGTGGCCTGCAATGGCTGCGCTGCATGCGGCGACATCCTTCGAGTGCCGCCAACTACTGACCTGACACACGCAAGACTGCTCATCGAGGATACAGGCGTCAACGCCACGGTATCTAGCGGTAACCTCATTCCACCTGGCGTCTCCAGTGTCGCCGACGACTCCGATGACTTCCACGGCACGTTCGTCTACTCGGAAGTGGCCGCTCCAAGCGCCCAGTTCCCCAGCAGCCACGGAGTGTTGCCTCCATCGGCAGTCTACGTCGCTAAGACTGCCAGAAGGGTCACTGACGGATCCTTTCAGTTCGCGATGAAGGACATGCTCACCCATTGGCAGTCCTTCGCTTCAGTGATCTTTGGCGACCCCGGTGCGGCGAATACCGTTGTCGTGAATATCAGCGCCGAAGGCGCGCCTTCGCCCGACACCTTGCTGCCAGATGGGACCGCGCCACAATTACCCGGCGGCAATAGGATGTTGGTGGTAGCCGCCGCCGGGAATAGCAACAATAACCTCGGACCGGTCTTCGATATCTTCGGCGAACTCAGCACCGATAGTGCACCCCTCCTCATCGTCGGCGCCTCCGCGACCCAGGACACACGCTCCACTTACAGCAACTGGCATCCCACTCATGTGCAGTTGTTCACCCGAGGCGATTGCGTCTGCGGAAGCCCCGGACAGATCAGTGGCACCTCGCAAGCTGCACCCATTGTCGCAACCGCAGCCGCCGTTCTCGCCTCGGACCGTTCCAACTGGAACGCGCGACAAGTCATGTGGCGGCTGATTTCTTCAGCCGATGCTGCGCCCCAACTAAACGGATTCAGCTTAGCAGGCAAACTGAACCTTCCGCGCGCTCTGACCCGCGCTATCGCTATCGCGACCACAACCCAACCCGTGACCACCCCAAGTGTCACCTTTGACGACAGTTGGAGCGCAGAGATCACGCGTGTCGAAACCGAAGTCCCCAACTTTTCTGTCATCAAATTTCAAAGACCCCATAGCGGCACAGATGGCAAACGTTGCTTTGACGCACTCCTGTTCCAAAGTTTTCAGCCGAAGGAAATCTGTGTGCCACCCACAGCGGTCTTGAACGCGGAGGATGAAAACGGTCAGGCAATTCCGCTTCAAGCGGCTGACATTGTGGACATTGTGTTGCCGATGCCCACTGATCGAGCCCCGAACAGCGCCATACCCAAGGTAGTCTTTCAACTCGACGGCACTGTGTAGGGCTGCCGGGTCGATTGGGGAATTCCTTATGATATCGCACGCCCCGTATGATTCTCGAATTGGCTTTTGAGGCTAGTGCGTGCACCAAGGAGCATGCTCAATTGCTTTGTTTTCTTCCGCGGATGCGAGTGGAGCAGCGTCCTACCAGCCTCGTCGGACGACGTGATGGTTACAGTCGTCTCCTTGGCTTGTTTGGGTGACCGAACGAAGCGAGTTAAACCCTTTAAAATGTGGTGCGGAGAGGGGGACTTGAACCCCCACGAGATTGCTCCCGCTAGCACCTCAAGCTAGTGCGTCTGCCAATTCCGCCACCTCCGCGTTCGAGCCTTGCTACTTCTTCGCCGGCGCCGCCGGTGGAGTCGGTAGCGTCGCCGGTGGCGCCTGGCTGGCCGGCGCCGAGTTAATCGGAATCGGCTGCCCCTGACCCTGACCCTGCGGCGCGGGCACCGTCACCGGTGCCGGTACGGGCGCCGACTTCGCGGGCGTCGGAGCGCTACTCTTCGACGGCGCCGACTCCAGAACCGTCGTGCCTAATCCAGCGTTCCGCGTCGCCAGTATCGACAGCGATAGCGACGTCACCATGAACAAAATCGCCGAAATCGTGGTCGCCTTCGAAAGCAGCGTCGCCGATCCGCGCGGACCGAAGGCCGTCTGCGAGCCCATTCCGCCAAACGCGCCCGCCAGATCCGCCGCCTTCCCGCTTTGCAGCAACACGACAATAATCAGGAACAGGCACACAACTACATGAACAATCCACAACAGAATATACATCGCGATCTCTCCAGTATAAGAAACTTGCACGCCGCGGGTCAAACCAAGTCACGTCCGGCACTTCGGGCGCCGCCGGGAACGGGCTCCAGGCGGCGGGCGTACTCCAAAAACAGTTCCATGCCCTGGTACTCCCGGGGGCCTAATTCGTGAACGATATGCCGCGTCAGGTACTCCCGCACCAGCCCCGGCGAAAACTCCCGCCGAGCCGATTCGGCGGCTACAATCTCCTCCAGGCGCTCCCGGCCGTAGCGGCACGAATCGCGAAAGGCCGCAACCACCGCAGGCGTCACCACGCCCTGACGGCCCGCCCAAACCGCGAAGACCATCGGCAGCCCGGTCATTTCAACCCACTCGGTGCCCAAATCGTATACATGGTAAGGCAGTAGTGCCGGCTCGATCCGCAGCGCCGGGTCCCCTATAATCAGAGACGCGTCGGCGATCCGCAGCATAGCATCCAGGTCCGGCGCATGCGGAATCGATTCCGGTTCCGCCCCGTACCGCCGCTTCAGGATCACGCGCACCAGTTCCACCGAGGTACGTGAACTCGCATCCACCGCCAGGGTGCGGATCTCCGCCGCCGGCCGCGACGAGATCAGCAGGATGCTCCGCACCGCGCCATGACACGCGATCCCAGCTCCGGGAACGATCTCCAGATCCTGGCGGGTCAATTCGAAGGATGGGACGATGCCGATATCCGCTTTCCCCGCCGCCAACTGGTCGGCGCAGCCGGCGGGAACGTGGAAATCCAGATCGAACAAACCTGCCTGGGGACCGTGCAGCATCCCCCAAACCAGTGGTGTAGTGTTCAGGTAACTAACCGCGGAAACCCGCAGTTTCGGAGTGGTTGGGCTCAACCCCCATGGTAGCAAACTCGCCGCCCCCTGGTACTATCGTTCCACCATGTAAGGTTTTGTAATTTAGGGTCTTAGGCAGTACCGGCATGTCTGTTTCCCGCGGTGTGAGGTCTGCTATTCTCAGGTTGAGCGCAATCGCGTCCGCGCCGCCTCAGGAATTCCGAAATGATACCCAGGACTCTTCGTGTCTTGATGTTGGTTCTAGTCGGCGGTTGTGCCGGTTACTCGCAGGTTCCTCTCAACCCGAGCCCTTCACGTGCGGTTGGCCACCCGCAACTGCTGTCTGATAGCGTACCCGGTATTCCGCGCGTCGCCACCTTCAATCCCAATCTGGTGGAAGGGAGGGAACTCTACGCTCCCCAGAGCGTCGCTTTGGACACATCTGTCACTCCTCCGGCCCTCTACGTGAGCGACACGGGAAACAACCGGGTCCTCGGTTGGAAGAACGCTACCAGCTTCAGCAATGGCAAACCGGCTGATCTCGTGGTCGGGCAGAAGGACTTTTATTCCACCTTTGCCGGAGGCCCGTCAACGGCGTTCACTGCGGGTTTGAACCAGCCTACGGGTCTGGCGGTATCCGGTGGGGATCTCTACGTGGCCGATGGCGGCAACAACCGAGTGCTGCGATTCCGCAAGCCGTTCACCACTCCGCCGGATCAGCAGTTCCCCGATTTGATCATTGGCCAGCCCAATTTGTCCAAGAATTCGCCCAATTACCCGGCCGGCCTCACCAACGAGAAGGGGATATTCCTGGCCTCTAACAATACGGCCTTCGAGGCCAGTATTCTCTTCGACAAGCAAGGCAACCTCTGGCTGACCGACGCCGGCAACCGGCGCGTGCTGATGTACCCGGCCACCGAGATTGCCAAGAGCAATAACTTCGGGTTCGCCGCCACCCTCGAACTCGGCCAAACCGACTTCCTGAGCAACGCCGTTCTGGATACCAACAGCATCTCCCGCACCAATCAGCTCGCTGTTCCCGGGGGGCTGGCCTTCGATGCCGCTGGCAGACTGTATGTCTCCGACAGCTCCAATTCCGCCAACGCCTCGGATCCCTTGAACCGCGTGCTGATTTTCACTCCCCCGTTCAGCTCCGGCCAGTCGGCCTCGCGCATCATGGGCCTGTTGACACCGCTGCCACAGGGCACCCCGCCGCCGGACCCGCGCACCCAACAGATTCAGGCCCTGCAAATCCGGATGCTTTCGCCTTCCTCCATCTTCTTCTTGCCCGGGAATCAAGGGATGGGTGTAGTGGACTCGGGCTTCAGCCGCATTCTGATCTTCGATCCGTACGACCAATGGCCCGACGTAAACACCGCTATCTCGCCCTCTGCCAAAGCCGTGGTTGGACAGGGCGGCGTTTATCTCAAGCCGGATGGCACTCAGGCCATCACACCCAACGGCGGTAATCCACGGTCTTCGGAGAACGGCTTTTCCGTTCCGGGCAGCGCCCTCTTTTTTAACAACGAGCTTTTCGTAGCCGATTCCGGAAATCACCGCGTGATCGTCATGCCGCTGCAGAACGGTCCCCCCCCGACCTTTGGCCCGGCCACCCGCCTGCTCGGCCAGGACCGCTACGACAGCAGTTCGATCAACTTGATCGAAGGCCGCGAGTTCCGCTTTGTCGGGTCGAATATCGATGCCGGTCTGGCGATCGATGGCACCGGCGACGTTCCGCATCTGTATGTCGCCGACACCTACAACAACCGGATTCTGGGCTTCACGGACATGCGCAGTCTGAAGCCAGGTGCCAAAGCCAATATCGTTATTGGCCAGCCGGACTTCGCCACGGCGTTGTGCAATCCCACCAATGACGCCACGGCCCCCACCCAATCCAGCCTTTGCCTTCCGAGAGGACTGGCGGTGGATTCCGCCGGCAACCTCTACGTGGCCGATTCCGGCAACGGCCGGGTCCTTCGCTTCCCAACCCCGTTCGCGCATCAGGGCCAACAGCAGGCCGATCTGGTTCTAGGGCAGCACGACTTCTTCGGGAAGATCACCGATCCGACCAGCCGCACCATGGCGGTGCCGTATGGACTCGCGATCGTAGGGACCAACGGATTGGCTGTCTCCGACGTCTTCGACAACCGCGTGCTGTTTTTCAAATTCACCGGCAACGGAACGTTTACCGGCGGAACCGACAATGGGATTGCAGCCACTAAGGTTTTCGGGCAGCCGGACTTCACCACCATTGTCAAGGGCAGCGCCGATACGCAAACCAATGGTCCGCGCCATCTCTCCGCCGATACCGACGGCCGGCTGTATGTGGCCGATACGCTTAACAACCGCGTCCTGATTTACGACCAGATCAACAACACGCCCAGCGGCGGCGCCCATGCCGCGCTCACGCTGAGCGGGTTCAATTCCCCGGAAGGGGTGTTCGTGAACCAAACCACCGGCGAAGTCTGGGTTACCAACACCGGCAGCGGCACGGTTCTCAGATACCCGAAGTTCGATACCTTGCAGTTCAACCCGGTATCCACCGGCGGCGTCAATGCAGCCAGTGTGACGCTCGCCGTGGCGCAGGACCAATACGGAAACCTGGTGGTCGCCGATGCCAGCAACCGGGTAGCTCTTTACTATCCGCCGCTAACCGCCGTCAACGGGGCTAACTTCATGCCGAACTTCTCCCTCGCTCCCGGGGTTTTCGCGACGATCTTTGCGGCGTCCGGCGTGACTTTCGGCAAGGGCACCGCCGTAGCCACCGACTTGCCCAACCCGATTCCTTTACCTCAGACATTGGGCGACCTCCAGGTGCTGGTCAACGGTACGCCGGCTCCTCTTTACTACATCGGGCCCACCCAGATCAACTTCCTTGTTCCCATGAACGCTCCTACCGGAGGCGCCGCCGAAATCCAGGTGCTCAAGGTCTCCACCGGCCAACTCCTGGGGATCAGCGGCGTGATCCCCATGAACTCGGTTTCACCCGGCATCTTCGAGATCACGGGTTCAGGACCCGTTCGTCAAGGAGCGGTCATCAACGGCGACGGGATCACCATCAACAGCGCCACCACGCCCGCCAAACGCGGCGAAGTGATCTCGATCTACGCAACGGGTCAAGGCTTCATCGCGGGCGCGCCCGCCGACGGCGATATCCCGCGCAACGGCCTCGTGCAAACTGCGGCGACGCCGCGAGTGTTGATTGGGGACTTCACGGACACCATTGCGCTCCAGCCCAACGACCCGCCGGACCGCAGCTTCGTAAAGTTTTCGGGGCTCTCGCCCAACATTCCCGGCATCTGGCAGATCAACGTTCAGATCCCGTACGGGGTGGCGCCTGGGCAACAACCGTTGCTGATCCAGATCAACAGCGTGGCCAGCATCAATGCCCAAATCGCCGGCTACCGCACCGTAGTTTACGTGCAATAACTCCTACCGCACTCGCGGCCGCTCGCGCGGCCGGTCGGGCGGGGCGGCCGGAGGCGGTTCCAGCGGGGCCGTCACCCCGGCGCGCAGCCGCTTCAGCGCGTACATGGTTTGGTCGGCCTCATCCAGCGCTTCCCGCAAAGCCCGGCCGTGCGCATCGGCCGTGCCCCAACTGAACGAGATCGGCAGGATCCCGAGACCGCGGACGCGGAACTCATGCAGACGTGCCTCGATGTCCGCCATGCGCCGGCTGGCCACCGCAGCGCGCTGGTTCCGGAACAGGATCACGAATTCGTCCCCGCCCCAGCGAAAGGCCTCGTCCTCATGGCGGATGGACGACTGCAGCAAGTGGCCGATGTTGCGCAGGATCTCGTCGCCCACCAGATGGCCGTAGCGGTCGTTAACCTCTTTGAAATTGTCCATGTCGCATACTGCCACGACACCCTCAAACTCCGCCGGTTCTTCGACGCGGCGGGCCAGGGCGGCCTGGTTCAACAGACCCGTCAGGCGGTCGAGATCCAGGCTTTGCGCGCGCTCGCGTCGCATGTAGTCCAGTTCTGCCGACAGGTCGTGGACGCGGTCGATCTGGCTTTCGCTCCACATGGCCATGGCCGCGAATGCCATCACGCAGTGCAGGATGAAATCGTAATACGTCTCGTGGTGCAGGTAGAGCGCCCAGGCCGGCGCCCCGCCCTTGTTATACAGGTACAGAAAAATGATGGCGTGCTCGAAAAACGCCGCCGCCAGAACCAGCAGCGAAAAGCGGAAGATGCGCGACCCCAAGCCGCTGGTCTTGCGAAGGGTGATGAAGTTGTAGAAGTAGACCACCCCCATCACCACCGCATGCGTGGTCTGATACGCCTGCATCCCCGAGTACGTGCCCAGCCCCCACACCAGGGCGACGAAAATCGGCAGAATCGAGATCAGCCGCAGTACGGTTTGCCAGTCTTTCACGGCCGAGGCGAAACCGGCGCGCGCGGCTGCCACCAGCACAATCGCAAAGGCGAATTCAAACGTGGCATACGGCGCCAGCCATCCGGCGTGCTGCGACTGGAGCAGTTCGAAACCGAAGAAGGTGGCCAGAGCCCGCATGATCCAGGCCGCCGCCCACAACCCGAAATAGACCACCTTGGACTGCCGGAACAGGAACAGGAACACTCCGGCAAACAACATCGCGCCGATTTCCTGGATATAAAATGCCGTGATATCCGCAACCGGGCTGGAGGGGTCCATGCGTTCAGTCTCCGTTGATGGCGTGGCGGCGAACCGCGCGCGCCTTGCCGGTGGCCTCGTCGACGTCGACGATCACCGCGTGCAGTTCCGGCCCCAGCCGCGCCGCCTCCATGCGAACCGGCAGTCCCGTGAGAAAACGTTTGATGACGATATCGGTCTGTACGCCGATGACCGACTGGTACGGCCCCGTCATGCCGCAATCGGTCTGGTACGCCGTACCGCCCGGCAGGATGCGGGTGTCGGCCGTAGGCACGTGCGTGTGCGTGCCCACCATTGCCGAAACGCGGCCATCCAGGTACCAGCCCATGGCGATCTTCTCGCTGGTGACTTCAGCGTGGAAGTCCACGAACCTTACTTTAACCGCCGGGTCGAGTTCGTTCAAGATCTGGTCGGCCTTGCGGAAGGGGCAGTCGGTGTTCGGCATGTAGGTCCGCCCCTGCAAGTTGATCACCGCGCATTCGACGCCGTTGCGCGCGCGGTACGTGATGGCGCCCTTCCCCGGCGCTTCCGGATAGTTGGCTGGACGCAGCAGACGCGGCTGGCGCGCGAAATAATCGAACAGTTCCCGCTTATCCCAGACATGATTGCCGGAGGTCATGACATCCAACCCCAGCGCGAATAGCTCTTCGGCAATCGCCGGCGTGATTCCGAACCCCCCGGCCGCGTTCTCCGCGTTGGCGACGGTGAAGTCGATGTGGTTGGTCTGCACGATGTCCTGAAGATGATCGGCCACGATGCGGCGTCCCGGCGAACCAAAGATATCACCCACAAAGAGAATGTTCATGCCCCTAGGAATTCAAGTTAACACGTCCGGCTGTTGGACCCGGCGATTTGCCAGCAGGCCTACAGTCGTCCGAGGCTGGCGGAACCGCAGCGCCGGCGGTCGCGTCGCGGCTTCCTGAAGGGGAGCGTCTCCAAGCGCATGATGAGGTGCGGCCGCCGTACTGTACAGGGCATACTCGCGGTGTGCAGCGGGAGAGGTTCAAAGCGCCGTCAGGCTCGCCGCTACACGTGCAGATTCAGCGCGTGGATAGCTTCGTCGGGAGTCTCGTCGTATTTCAGGCGCTGCTCGCCCCAACCCTCTTCGCGGGAGATGTGGATCCGTTTCCAAACCGCAAGCTGCACCGTCATCGCCACCAGAAATACCGCCGGGTAGTAGACACCGGAGAGTAGGATGAAAGTGACAAGCTGGATGACAAAGAGCAAGCCGAGAAACTGCAGGAAGCGAATCCACATGGGCGTCTTTCCAGGAAGCTGCGAACACGTGAAGGGAAGCTTTTCCCACGACGAGAAAGTCCACTCGTAGCAGAGCAGCCCGAACCCTCCAAAAAGCAGCACCTCGAGCACGGCGTGCCAGCCCAGCAGATGGAGTTCCAGCGGGAACGGCGCCAGCAGCATCACCGTTACGCCGTTCATCAGGACGAGCCGGTCCACTGCACGCAGCCAGTCGCCTCGCCCCTCGCGCTCCGTGAGCTGGAACATCCAGTTAGCCTTGAGCTCCGCCGGAATGCCGAACAGGTGGCGCAGCCCGATCAGCAGGAACGCCAGAAATACCACGTGAGCGTAAACGAAGGTTGCCGCAGCCGCGCGGTCGGGCGTTACCGCGCTGCGCACGCCCACGATGCCGCTCATCAGGATGGCGAAACCGAAACCGCAATACCCGATCAGGATCATGCGGTGATGGCTGCTGCGCGCCAGGGTCTTCACCATGAAGACCGTAACGGCCTGTTGGCGCGGGTCGGGAACCAGGAGCCGAAGCAGCGCGCCGCTCCAGCGCCGGTCCCGCGATGGGCGTGTCAGGCCCTCCACCAGCAGCTCGCGGTGACGCTGGTAGCTGACCGCGTAGGTGGCCAGCGCCGCTGCGATGGCGATTCCCAAAGCCAGCCAGGCGCGGTGCGCAAGCCACAGCATGGCGGGCTCAGGGTCGCCCAACTCTGCCTGGTAGAGACCGAGGAACCAGACCGGCGGAAGCCAGCGCGCCCACGCCGGCTGGAGGACCGTATCGGCAACCTGCGCATCAACCGAAAAACTCAGGACGATCAGTATCAGCATCAAGGCTACCAACAGTCCCTGCACGTAGCCCGCTACCTGCCCGAATGCCCGCGGGCGCAGCACGTTCAACAGGACGCCCTGCAAAGCCACCAGGCCAAAGAAAAAGAAGTAGCAGCCGGAGACGCACGCCACTACGTGCGCCATCACCCGTACTCCTATCCCATGGCCGAACTGCCATCGCGTGCCAGATACCGCCGGGAAGCCTACCGAGGGCAGGAGATTGAGCGTCACCACGGCGGCGGTAGCGACGGCCAGCAGCGCCACCAGCTTAGCCGCGAAGATGTGCCACGGGCGCAGGGGCAGAGTGCCGAGCGTCCGGTAATCGCGCAGGCTGGGAAAGACGGAATCCCACTTGACGGCGGTCAGCAGGCCGACCGCCGACATCATCAGAGTAACCAGCCACAATTCGTCGGCCCTGACCACGTGGCGGAACGGACCCGGCTTCGCCAGGCCCCCAAAGTGCGCGTATTTTTGGCGCAGCATCCCTATGAACATGTTGAACCAGGGCAGCATGAGCGAAAAAATGCCGATGAGCGGTCCCGTCATCTGCCCTGGAGCGGTGATGAGATCACTCTCGAAGAAGCGTGGCACGAAGTGGCGTAGCAGCTCGAAGAAGGGCCCGTGAGTGCGGCGCAGCCACTCTCTCATCGAGAGGTAGACACCGTAGCGACGGGGTTTGTTCCCCCAGACCCGTTGTGTTAACCTCGCCCTCGTGAAACCGATCGGCATGCTCGCCATGCTTTTCTTCTTCTGCGCTGTTTGCGCGGCCCAGCCGGACTGGTGGATGCGGCAACCGATCCGCTGGGTTCAGACCAATCTCCGGGAGACCGACGCGTCGCTCGACCCGGCGCGATTCGTCGGTCAGGTCGCGGATTTCGACGCTAATGTGCTGCTCATGGCGATGGGCGGCATCTCGGCGTTCTACCCCAGCAAGGTGCAGTACCACTACGTCAGTCCCGCCATACCGGCCGGGCATGACACCTTTGGCGAGGTCCTTCGTGAGGCCCACAAGCGCGGCATCCGGGTGATCGGCCGGTTCGATCTCAGCAAGGCCCACAAGGACGTCTACGACGCGCACCCCGAGTGGTTTTTTCAAGCTGGCCGACGGGCAACCGGCGCCGTACAACGGCCTTTACCAGGCATGCATCAATGGCGGCTGGTACCGCGAGAAGTCAGTCGAAATCCTGACCGAGGCGTTGGACCGCTATGACGTGGACGGGCTGTTCTTCAACATGTTCAGCAATCCCGCTGCGGACTACAGCGGGCGTCCGCTGGGGATCTGCCAATGCGACAACTGCCGGCGGCGGTTCCGCGCCCGCTTCGGGCGGGATCTGCCCGAGAGACCCGATGCCGACTACCAGGCCTTCCTCCGCGACGCGACCCGCACCATGTCCGAGACTATTCGCAGGCTGATTAAGTCCAAGCGCCCGGCGGCCGCGCTGGTGGGTACGTCGCCGGACGTAACCGACATGGTCTTCTCGGAGTCGAACACCGCTGTCAGGCGCCCGCTGCCGCTCTGGCCCTATGCGTCCAGTGACAATGTGGGCCGCGCGCGCAACACGTACCCGCAAAAGCAGGCCATCAACCAGTGCATGCCGTTCATCGACTATCCCTGGCGGTTTGCCCTGGTACCGCAGGCGGAGATCCGCACGCGGCTCTGGCAAAACGTGGCCAACGGCGGGCCGGTCGCTCTCAACATGCACGGCACCATGGATCAGGAAGACCGGACGGCGCTCGAAGCCGCGCGTCCCATCTATGCCTGGCTCAAACAGCACGAGAGCAGTTTCGTGGGGCAAACGCCCGCGGCTCGCGTGCTTTTGTTGGGAGGAGGCGGACGCGGTTTTCGTTCCCCTGAAGCTGCTTACCGCGGCATGTTCCGCCTCCTCGCCGAAGAGCACATTCCGTTTGGAACGGTGGACAACCTCGATTGGTTAGGCAAACGCGAGGTCGACTTGGTGGTGGCCACGGGCGAAGTTCCAAAGGAACTCGACGCGTTTGTGCGCAACGGCGGCAGCCTGCTGATTGCGAGCTCGGTCGCTCCGCCGTTCGATCTGGGTAAGGCCGTGAAGCTCTGGAAGGACCCCGACGGCGCTTATTTCCGTATTCGCGACAAATCGTTGTTTCCGTCCCTGAAGAGCACCGATGTCACGTTTCTGTACGGCGACTATTTGGAGGTGGAGGCCATGGGGCCGCTGACCTTCATTCCGCCGTCAATGTACGGACCGCCGGAACTGGTCCATGCGGATTGGAAGAACACCCACGCTCCCGGGCTGATCTTGAAACAATTCGGCAAGGGTACGGTGGCATGGCTGCCCTGGAACCTGGGCGCACTTTACTACCAGCACAGTTCGGAGGCTCATGCGGGCTTGGTGCGAGATTTGGTCGACCATCTGTTGCCCCAGGGCCGGCAACTGAAAACGAACGCGCACCCGCTGGTGGAGATCACGCTGATGAGTCGCGGCGATCGTCACCTGGTGCACCTGGTGAACCTTTCGGGCCACTCGCAGACCGGTTACTTCCGCGCGGTGCCGATGAGCGGCATCAAGGTCCAGGTGAGGGGAGCGTTTCGTGAGGCACGCGCTCTTCAGTTGGGCACGTCACTGACGCTTGCGCGCAGCGGAGCGTACACGGAGTTCACACTGCCTTCGCTGGCGGAGTACGAGGCGGTGGAACTACGATAGGAGACGTTGCGTGCTGGAGTGGGACATAGCTTTAAAGCTCCTGTTGCAGGGGCCGGCTTCGCTCACCACGATCGGCTCTCCGGTCACAACACCGAGACTCCGGGGGTGATCGATGTCGGTGTAGGTGGGATTATTTCATCTATTTCATCTTTCTTGTCCCTTGCCAATACTCGCCCTCACTTTCTCCCAGAGCAACAGGGGAACTCACCGCGGCTACCGTCCAATTCGCAGCCGCCGCGATTGGCCGATGCCCCAGCGGCACGCGGGGTGCTGCGGCCGCAAACGGCATACACCAGTACAACAATCAGGACCACCCCATGAGTAGGGCCCACGACCTATTCAATTTCCTACTTCCTCACGATACAATTGGGGGGCTCTTATGTCCCTCGCTCCAGGAACTCGGCTGGGACCCTACGAAGTCCTCGCTCTCATCGGCGCAGGCGGGATGGGCGAGGTATGGAGAGCCCGCGATACCAGGCTCGATCGCATCGTCGCCGTCAAAGTCTCGCAACAACGATTCAGTGAGCGCTTTGAGCGGGAAGCTCGCGCGATTGCCTCGCTCAACCATCCGCAGATCTGTGCGCTGTACGACGTCGGCCCCGATTATCTGGTCATGGAGCACCTTGACGGGAAGCCTCTCAACGGGCCATTGCCGCTCAAGACCGCACTGCTGTTCGCGATCCAAGTGGCCGATGCGCTGAGCGCGGCTCACGCCAAGGGAATCATCCATCGGGATCTCAAACCGGACAATATTCTCGTTACCAAGGCGGGAGTGAAGCTGCTTGATTTTGGATTGGCCAAGGTTGCCGCGACTCCCGCTTCGCAATCCACCCCCATTGAAGAGACGACGGCGACCATTGCCGAGGCGCAGACTCGCGAGAATACGATTGTCGGGACTCTGCAGTACATGGCTCCCGAGCAGCTCGAAGGCAAGCCGGCAGACGCGCGCAGCGATATCTTCGCCTTCGGAGTGGTCCTCTACGAGGCGATTTCCGGCAGGCGGGCGTTCGACGGAAGCAGCAAGGCCAGCATCATCGCAGCGATCCTTAAGGAGGACCCTCCGCCGTTGACCCAGTTGAAGCCGGCGTTGCCGGCGTTACTAGACCGGATCGTGCGCAAGTGCATGGCCAAGGATCCTGAGGCGCGTTGGCAGACTGCGTCCGATCTTCGCGACGAACTGAAGTGGACTTCGGAATCGTCGTTCGAAACTCCGGCTATCAGGCCGGCCGGTTTCAAGCCGGCGGCGGGGAGATGGCTTTGGCCGGCGGTGCTCGCACTGACCATCGGCTTAGCGGGCATGCTCTGGCAAGGCTTCCGCGCCAAACCAGCTAAGATCTGGTCTGGGACCTTCCTTGGCGGACCGTTGACGGCGCATTGCCCGCGCATTTCGCCGGATGGCCAACTCGTCGCATTTCTCACGCTGGTAGACAATCTGGCGCAAGTCGGAATCATGCGAGCTGACGGCAGCAGTTGGACCGTCCTGACCAATCAGAAAGACGCCGGATACGGGACCGAGATCGCTTGGGCACCCGATGGATCGAGGCTGTACTTCTCGCGCTACGCTGGACGGCCACGCGGCGTGTACTCGATTCCCATGCTGGGCGGAGAGCCGCGCCTGCTTCGCGAGAAGGCGATTGGAGGAATTCCGTTACCCGACGGAAGCCTGATCATCGCCGCATTGACGGGCCTCGCCGATACCCAGTTGTTACGGTTCTGGCCCGAATCCGGAAGAGAAGACCCGCTGCCGGCTTACCTGCCGCGCAGTAACGAGTTCATACCGGTTGCCGTGTTTCCCGGCGGAACCGAGATGGCCTTTTTCGGTGTCTACAGCACGGCGCAGGACCACTCCGGCACGCTCGGATTGTATTCGATGGACGTGAACTCCAAGGTGGCGCAGCCCTTGGGAGGTTCATTCGTCACCTGGTTCAATTCCGCCATGCCGATGGCGGCAACACCCGACGGGAAGGCAATTGTCACCTTGCAGCAAACCGAAGACGTGCAGCAGGTGGTCCGCGTGCCGCGTGATGGAGGACGGCGAGAAACGCTTTTTTCGGTGCCCACAAACGAAGTTTGGTACCTCAGCGTGGGGCCGGATGGCTCGGTTTACCGGGATTCGGTGAAGCGTCCGTTGACGATGCTGCAGTTCCCTCCGGGTGGCGGGCGTCCGGACGAATCCAATCAGGCATCGAACGGGCTTATGGATTCGCTGCCGGACGGCAGGCTCGTATTTCCCTTGCGAAGCGCAGGCAAGGCGCATCTGGTGGCCGGGCCCATTGGCTCCGAGCCGCGAGCGTTTCTACAGACCTCCGAAGAGAGTAATCTGCCGCTGGCTGTTTCGACATCGGGAAGCATTGCATTCAAATTGGGCAGCGCGCCCAAGCAGCAGATCGCGATCGCCACCGTGCGCGATGGGCGAATCGTCAAGCGGCTCTCCCTGAAAGCCGCCGGAGTTCGGAGCCTGGCGCTTTCAGCCGATGGCTTGACCCTGTACTACGCTGAGAGCGGATCCATCTGGTCCCTTCCATTAAACGAATCGTCGTCTGCAAAGAAGATCGCGGAAGGCGATGAGGTGGCGCTGGATGCGGGCCGCCGCTGGTTGTATGTCAAGCAACTGGCAAAGGATCCACCGGTACTGTTGAGGGTTCCGGCCGACGGAGGAGCGGCTGTGCCCATTCCCCTCCCGGGCGGACTGCGCCTGGTTGAAAATCCCATGCCGGCTAACGCCGTCGACGCACGAGGCCGGTTTGTTTTCGAGACCTCTTCGGAAGATTCGTTTTACTACCGGGCGACGCTATTCGATCCGGCAGCGCAAAAGTCCCCCATGGTGATCCCGTTGCAGTTTGAGGGAGACATTTGGCGTCCAGTATGGACATCGGACGGACGCCTTGCAGCGGTGGGGTCGCCGATCGCCAGTTCGCTTTGGCGTTATCACGCGGTGGGGGAACGATGAACGCTGAGTTGCGCCGCTCAAACAGGGCGTGTAAGCCGCACCCGTAACTCTTCGGAATCCGCCTCGGAGACAAGTCTTTCAAAAACCGCCTCTGGATTTCCGCAGCCAGCATGTACTTATCCGAGTGGCGTTCAGGCCAGCAAACGCCATTTTCTCGGCGACGATTAAGAGATCGGGCAGGGCGTCCGGTCCCAGTCCGAGCCGTTCCAGGTCGATCCGCTGATACAGGCAGAGGAGACCATGCTCAGCGGCTCCTCATTCGTGAATGGCCGGGGTGAATGAAGCCTGAATGCCTGAGCCGATCAGACCAAGCAGCAACCTACCGTAGTCATCGCGGTGAGCGTGACGCTTCATGGGCACGCAATTAGCCCGTCTGCTTGCGGGCGTTGCTCGAAGGCCGGTACGGCGGAATGCGGTAACACGGGCCTTAGCGGCCTGTGTTGGTTTACGCCGTTTGGACCACGTCATTGCGTGAGGAAATCCAGGCGCGTGACCGGCCCGCCGTCATTGGCATATTCCGGCGCTTCCAACAGATCGTACTTGCCGTACCAGGCTGCCACCGTGGCGGCGTACTCAGTGTTGGAGGTCGTAGGAAACCACGTGCCGTTGCCAGCGGCGTCTTCGACGCCGCCAACCACCATCGACGGGAAGTTTCCGTAGATGCGGCCTCCCAGCGTGGAACCGCCCAGGATCAACTGGTGGCCCCCCCATCCGTGCTCGCTACCGCCTGCTGAATTGGGCCGCAGAGTGCGGTTGAACTCGGTGTCGGTATAGATGGTAACGCTTTGGGCCATGCCCATATCGCGGATGGCGCCGTAGAACGCGACCAGGCCGTTGTTCAGATCGGTGAAGAGGTTCGCTTGCCGTTCCAATTGCCGGGCATGCGTGTCGAATCCATCAAACGGAACCAGAAAAGCCTGTTGCCGGAAGGAACCGGCCCGCAAGGCGGCGAACACGGAAGCCAGCCGCTGTCCAAACCGGTCTCCGGGGAATGGCGTTTCGTCGCGATTCGAGCCGAGGGCGCGGAGGGCGCTTTCCCCGCGCGCCTGGACGGTCTCGGCAGCAGCCATGGTGACCCCATGCGTCAGCCTCTTGATCCGCAGCTTTCCGGGATCTACGGCCGCGGGAGCTGCCCACGGAATGGCCATGTAGCCATTCGGCACGAAGCGCACCTGCATACTGGTGTGGAGGAAATATTCCGGCGGAATCGCCCCTGGCGCCGCTCGGCGGCCCACATTGGCCAGTACCGCCAGCGTACTCTGGTTGTACAAATCGCGCAGCCCCGGCAGATTCGGATGGAACCCGTAGCGGGCCGATGGACCGGATTGCACGCTCAGCAGATCGCTCCGGGGAATCGCCAGCGGTCCTCTGGCGCTCGCATAGGCGTCATAGGCCGGCGAGTCCAGCGGCACGATCAGGTTGTTGCTGTCGTTTCCACCCACCAGATAGATGCACACCACCGCGCGGGCAGGCGAAGAAGCGGCCAGGGAACCCGGCGACAGGACCTCCGAAAGGCCGGCTGCGGCTGCCGCCCCGGCGCCGATATTGAGAAAAGACCTTCGCGAGGGCTTTGTGGTTTGGTTCAAGATGAGGGCTCTCCAATTTTCCCCAGATGGTTGATTCAGTCTACAGAGGATCGCCCCGGAAAGAAAGGTTGGTTTTGCAAAAACGAGCCAAAAATAGTACTGGTTGCGTACCGCCAGCTCTACCGGCACACTGTGCCTCGGCGTTTACGGCGCGAGCTGGCCGAAAACGGGCGCCAGCCAACGATCCACGGCGGACTGAATCTCCGGCGTCACGGACATCAACTTCTCCCGCCGGTCGCTGGAAAACTCCATTTGCGGCGTTTTCGCGTCCCAACGCGCCGCCTGCCCCATGCGCTCCAACTCGGCCTGGTCGAACGCCAGGTGGAAGTGTCCGGGCAGGCTGGCTGAGACCCATCCCGGCAACTCCTGGTAGTTCACCAGCCTTCCGCGTCCGCATTTCCGATGCCGCAGCGCGGCCGTCCCGATCGCAGCCAACAGCCGCGCCCGGTACTCCAACATAGGCATGCCTCGAGTTTCCTCCGGCTTCATGCCGAAAACCTCCGGTTCCAGGACGCTCGGGACCGTCCATGCGCCGGGCAGCTTCATTTGCGAAACCAGCACCTCCGCCGGGTCCCGGTGCAAGAAGATCCACGGCGTTTCGGGAAAGGCCTCCACAATCAACGGCAGCGCCAGCACGTGCCAGCAGTCCAGCTTGAGGAAGTAGCGCGACTCTCCTTCCAGCGGGCGGCCCATGGCGCCCACCACTGTGCGAAGCCAATCCACCAGGGTGGCCCGCGGAATACCGGGCCGCAGTAGGGCGGCGCGGAATAGGCCGTTCAGCGCCGTGGGCTCGGACAACACCCGGTTTCGCGGCGCCGCCGCGAGCATCTGCGAAACCAGAGTGGAGCCGCAACGCGACATGTGGAAAAGGAAGCCGGAAGGCGCCAGCCCGGGGCTGCACTCGTTCCACTCTTGGGCCGCCTCCATGCCGGTCTGGTGGCGGAAGAGGCGTACTGCGAGGTCGCCGCAGAGGCGGTCCACCGTGTCGCCGAAGAATGGATCGGTGAAGCGCTGCCCGCCGGTGTAACACCAGTCCACCAGAAACCGGTCTCCGGACCAGTAGGTGTAGATGGGCAGCCAGCCTCTCAGGTCCATCGGGCTATAGGGCCCTTTGTCCCCTGAGCCAGGCGGCCTCCGCCAGGGCCGCTTCGATGTCAGCCCGGTCCAGCGCAAGTCCAGCCTCCGCCGCTGCCTGGAGCGACGCCTCGAGGAAGGCCTCGCGTCCCGGAAGGCCGCGCAGCCGCTCGAACAGGGGCGGATTCTCCAAAGCCAGGCTCCGAAGAGCCTTGAATCGCTGGGCGGACTGCGCGCGGCGCAGTTCCTCCAGCCGGGCATAGTGGGGCATGAGCCATTGGTCCGCCAGCGCACGGACGCGCCCGGTGGCCTCCGTCTGCTTACTCTCGATGTCGCTCACGAAGCGTTCCCGCGGCCGCTTGGCGTTGAACATGGCGGCTTGCTTCAGTTGTTCCCGTTCCTCAGCCGTGAGGCTGATCCCGAAATGGCGCTGCAGGCTCCCCCAAACGGCGTGCGGCAGTTGCGGGTAGGTGATGAGCATACCGTGGTTGGCGGCGGCATGGCGGGCTCCGGCTTCCGCGACGATCGCCAGCACGCGAGCGGCGTACTCATCGTCGTCCATCACGGCGATCTCTGCCGTGTCCAACATCAGAAAATCCAACCCGAGCACGCCGCGGTTCACCAGCGGCGAGGCGCCGCGAATGTTCGAGACCATCACTTCCACGGGATCCCGATAGACGAAGACCCACGGCACATCCGGAAAGGCCAGCCGGATCAGCGGGAAATCCACGATGCTGCGGGGATCGAACTTGATGAACAGGCGCCGCTCCGCGCCGGTTCGCGGCTGGCCCAGGGCGCTCACCAGCCACTGCAGCCAGGCAACCCGCTGTTCCACCGAAGCCCACGGAGCGCGCACGTGGGAGCGGATCATCCGATCCAGCAGTCCCGGTTCGGAGAGCACCAGGTTCTGGGGAAGGGAACCCAGCAGATTCGTAATCAATGTGGACCCGCAGCGCGAGAGATGGAAGATGAATCCGGCGGGTGGCAGTCCGGGGCTGAAGGCCCTCCAATCGGCCAGGGCGGCGATCGGCGTCCGAAAACGGAAGAGGCTGTTGAACGGGGTCTGCACCTCGAAATGCATCGTGGTTTCGAAGAAGGGATCGCAAAACCGATGGGAGCCAAGATAGCACCATTCCACGCCCGGCTCGCCCGCCTGCCAATACAAGCGGCACGGCACCCAGCCATCGAAGCGCAGGCCGTTCACGAGTCGATCCACCTTTCCATCCAGGAGCGACGGTTGGCGTTCACCGCGGCTTGCAACTCCTCCTCGGAAAGGTCAAAGCCCCGCTCGCGTCCCAGTTCCCGCGCCCGTGCGACCAGCGCCGGCAGATCCGGCGCCTTCATCAGTTCGTCCCGTAGCGTGTTGTCGCTCAGCACCATGACGAGGAATGCTTGGAAGGCCGGCATGAGGATAGGTGGCGCAAGCCGTTGACCTATGTGGCGGTTCACGGCTCCGAGGCCAGATCGTAATATACTTCGTCCTGGCCGACAATCCGGAATCCCAACCGCTGGTGAAAGCGCAAGGATCCTGGATTGGTCAAGGCCACCGAACAGCACAGCCGCACGCCCGCCTCACGAGCCGCGCCGATGGCTTCCGTCACCAGCCCGGCGCCAATGCCGCGATTGCGATATTCGGGCATCAGCGAAATGTCCACGAGCTGGTGCGCTTCCGTGCCGCGGTAAACCCAGATGCGCCCCGCGGGTATGCCCTCGACCAGGATGACATCGTGTCCGGGGCCGGGAAATTGCGCGCCATAGGTGTGCTTCTGCCCCGCATACTGCATCCGCATCACCAGATCGAGCTGCGCCGGCGCCATCGGCACTTGCGCGAAGTCCGGCAGCCGGACAGCCTGGAACAACTCGAAGAGAAAGGGGGCGTCCTGCTCGGTTGCGGGGCGCCGGGTGACGGTGTTACTCATGCGCGCAGGTACCTATTCAATGTACGGAGTTCGGGTCATGTAAGCAAGCTGCCGAACCTCGGTCTCCGCGTCTCCGCGTTGAGAGTACCCTTTCAGGCCCGGGCGCCATCCCTACAACCTTCACGCACCCGAGCCGCGGCTGGCTGGATCACGTAAGATGGAGGGTAAGCACCTGCATGCCCTTACTTCGCCTGGCCTACACGACGCAATTCCTGATCGCTTTGATTGCCGTTTTTGTGCTGTGGAGCCAGGTAGGCGGCCAGAGCCACCTCGACCTCTTGCCTTGGTACCTGAAATTTGGGCTGGGAGCCGGAGCCGCCTTTGCCGTGGTCAGGGCGACAGCAGCCGCGGTGGGCCGCGAGCGGCCGTGGAATGGCCAGTGCCTGCGGTGGCTCGGCGTCATGCTGGCTCTGCTGGTCTGCTGCGGGTTGGCCAGCTACTACGCACATCTGAACGAAGAGACCGATGACGAGGACCAGCAGGAGACCGGTTCCTTGTCGTCCGGCTTGCACGGGCAGCGCCCACTCGCCGCCCCGAAATTCTTCGGCGTAGTCCGCTATCATTGACTCGTGCCCGATCGGCAACACGCCGGCACAGGCCCGGCAACTCCCGGCGTCCCCGAACCTTCCCTCGCCGAGCGCGCCCGTACGCTCGCCGCGATCGGGCGCATCGGCAGCCTCTCGACCCATTCCCGCAAATTCCCGGGCTTTCCGTTCGGCTCCATGATGCCCTTCGCGGCTGACGACCTCGGGCGTCCCGTTTTCTTCATCAGCAGCATGGCGATGCACACACAGAATCTGCACCAGGACGGGCGCGCCAGTCTCCTCATCACTCAGCCGGACGTCTCGGGCGATCCGCTGGGGGCCGGCCGCTTGACGCTCATCGGCGCGGCCCGCCTGGCGCCCGCCGCCGAGGTCCGCGACCTTTACCTCTCGCGCTACGAGAACGCGCGCTACTGGCAGGAATATACCGACTTTGCCTATTACCGGCTTGAGATCGAGGGCGTCTACTTCATCGGCGGCTTCGGCGTAATGGGCTGGGTCCCGGCGGGGGAATACGCTACGGCGCGGCCCGATCCCTTGGCCGCGGCCGCCTCCGGAATCATCGAGCACATGAACGCGGACCATGGCGATGCCCTGCGCCGCATCGCGGCGCAGGCTGGCGGTGAGGCGCCAGACGAAGCGTCGATGACCGCGATCGACCGCCTGGGTTTCCATCTCCGACTGAAGACCGGCGACCGCGTGCACGGACGCCGCATCGCATTCCCGCGGGAAGTAACGGACACCAGAGAAGCGCGCGCGGTGCTCATTGAGATGGTCCGGGCGTGTTGATTCGCGACGCCAAACGGCTCAGCTTTAGTCGCGGTGAGGCAGGCGGCTGATATGATAAGTAACAGTTCTGGTATGATTGCCGCGGCAGATACTCATCGCAAGTCCCAGTTGCCTTGGCTGACAATTGTCTGGTTCGGTGTGTTGCTGATCGGCTGTTTCGCGCCCGTGTTGGGCCGCTTGCTGCGGCAGTGGGATCACGACCCGGATATGGGTCACGGATTCTTCGTGCCGATCGTGGCGGGGTTTATCGTCTGGCAACGGCGCGAAGAACTGGCGGCCGTGAAACCCGAGCCGAACATGTGGGGCCTGGCGTTAGTGATCCTGGGCGCGCTGCAACTCCTGCTGGGGACCTTGGGCGCCGAACTGTTTACGGCGCGCCTGTCGTTCGTGGTCAGCCTGATCGGCGTGGTCTGGTTTCTGTGTGGAACCGTCATGCTGAAGAAACTGGCGCTTCCGCTCTTCCTGCTGTTTTTCATGATTCCGATTCCGGCCATCATTTACAGCAGCTTGACGCTGAAGCTGCAGATTTTCGCCAGTAAACTGGCGGACGAAGCGCTCACCCTGCTTGCGATCCCGGTGTATCGCGAGGGCAACATTCTCGATCTGCCGAACCAACGGCTTTCGGTGGTGGAGGCTTGCAGCGGAATCCGGTCGCTGCTTTCGCTTACGTTTCTGTCGGTGGTCTATGGCTACTTCTTCGAAAAGAAGACATGGATGCGCGTGTTACTGTTCTTTTCCACCATTCCGATCGCGATCGTTGCCAACGGCAGCCGCGTAACGATTACAGGAATCATGACCCAGGTGGACCCGAAGCTCGCCGAGGGCTTCTTTCACCAGGCGGAGGGGTGGGTGATCTTCATGGTGGCGCTGGCGATCCTGCTCTTGTTCCACCAGTTCGTGATCAGGAGCTTGGCCTTCGTCGAGGCGCGGAGGAGCCAATGAGTCTTCTCCAGAACAAGTACGCCCGCATCCTGACCATCCTGCTTTTGCTGGAAGGGACCGTCTTCTACGCCCTCGCCTTTCGCGACGAGAATAAACCGGTGGTGGCGCCGCTCTCCGCGTTTCCAGGGCAACTCGGTGGCTGGACGATCAGGCAGGATGTGAAGATCGAGCAGGAGGTTCAGGACATCCTGCAAGCGGACGACCTCTTGAACCGCGTTTATATCAGCCCGTCGGGCAACGCCGCGGCTTTTCTGTTCATTGCGTACTTCAAGACGCAACGGACGGGCCAGGCGCCCCACTCCCCAAAAAACTGCCTGCCCGGAGCGGGTTGGGAGCCGCTCGAATCCGCGCCCATCGCTATCCCTGTGCCTGGCCGCGCCGAACCCATTCGGTCAAACCGGTACGTGGTGGCCCACGGGGATGAAAAGAGCGTGGTGCTGTATTGGTACCAAAGCCACAACCGCATCATTGCAAGCGAATTCGCCGCCAAGTTCTGGTTGGTGGCCGATTCCATCAAATACCACCGCAGCGACACTTCGCTGGTAAAAATCGTGGTGCCGGTCCGTAACGGCGATACCGATGCCGCCACCAAAGAAGCGGTGGCATTTGTGCAGGCGATGTTTCCGGACCTCACCCGGCAGTTGCCGGCCTGAACACACAACACCGGCCACCGGGCACTGACCACCGGCCACCATACCCGGCCCTAGCCGCTGACTCCAGACTCCTGCTCTGTTCACTGGTATCCTGAAGCTTATGCTCAGCGAGAAGTTGCGCGAACACGGCGTCGTCGGCGCCGGCGGGGCGGGTTTCCCCACCTACGTTAAAGCGCAATCTCAGGTGGAGTTTCTGATCGCCAACGGCGCCGAATGCGAGCCGCTGATCCACAAAGACGCCGAGCTGATGAAGCACTTTCCCGATGGGATTCTGGCCGGCATGACGTCCATGATGGATGCGGTGGGCGCGAAGAGCGGAAAGTTCGGGATCAAGACGAAAAATGCCGAGTCGCTCGAGGCGCTCCGGCACAGCCTGAAATCGGACAGGATCGAGTTCGTAATGCTGGGCGATTTCTATCCTTCGGGCGACGAGTACGAACTGGTCTATACCGCCACAGGCCGGCTGATTCCCGCGGCTGGAATACCGCTGCAGGTGGGCTGCGTGGTGAACAACGTGGAGACGTTGTACAACGTGCACCTGGCGGAACAGGGAACTCCCGTAACGGAAAAATTCCTCTCGGTATGTGGCGCCGTGAATCAGCCGAAATCGTTTTGGGCGCCGGTGGGCACTCCGTTTCGCAATCTGATTGCGCTGGCGGGCGGGGCCACCGTGGCGGACTTCGGCATCTTCGTCAGCGGAATCATGATGGGCACCCTGACGTTCGACCTGGACGAGGTCGTGACGAAGACCACCGGCGGCCTGATTGTGCTGCCGCGCGACCACTACCTGATGTCGCGCAAAACGCGCTCGCAACTGGAGATGAACCACATCGGCAAATCGGCCTGCGATCAGTGCAGCTACTGCACCGAGTTCTGCCCGCGGTATCTGCTGGGATACGACGTGCAGCCGCACAAGGTGATGCGCAGCCTGGGCTTCACCAGCACCGGCGCCGACATCTGGAACCAATGGTCGGAACTGTGCTGCTCCTGCGGGTTGTGCACGCTGTACGCCTGCCCCGAAGATCTCTATCCCAAGGAGGCCTGCGACCAGGGCAAGACGGACCAGCGGGCGGCGGGAATCAAGTTTGTGCAGACCCGCCCGGTGGAGGTCCACCCCATGAAGGAATATCGCCGCGTGCCCCTGCTGCAATTGCGGCGCAGGCTGCAGGTCGAGGAGTATGAGCGCGAGACGCCGTTCGAAAAGGTGGAGTGCCGCCCCGCGGTGGCGCGGATTAAGATGCGGCAACACACTGGGCAGCCGGCCGTGCCGGTGGTGCAGGAAGGTAAGAGAGTCAAGCGTGGGCAGGTGGTGGGCCGGGTGGACGCCGCCGGCCTGGGCGTGAACATCCACGCCAGCATCGACGGCAAGGTCCGCACGGTGACGCCGGATTACGTCGAGATTGTGGCATAAACCATGGCGAGAGATTCAATCGGTTTGATCGAACTGACCAGCATCGCGTCGGGATTCCTGGTTTGCGACACGATGTTGAAGGCGGCGGACGTGAGCGTGATTCTGTCGCGTTCCATCTGCTCGGGCAAGTACATGGTGATGGTGCGCGGCGACGTGGCGGCGGTGCAGGCGGCGGTCTCGGCGGGCGAGAGCGGCGCGCGATTCTCGGTGATCGATTCGTTCGTGATTCCGAATCTGCACGAGGCGGTTTTCCCGGCCATCAGCGGCGCCACGAAAGTGGAGACGCTGGAGGCGCTGGGGATTGTGGAATCCTTCTCCGTGGCCTCGCTGATCGAGGGCGCGGACGCGGCAGTGAAGGCGGCCAACGTGACATTAATCGAGATCCGGCTGGCCATGGCAATGGGCGGGAAGGCGTTTGTCACGTTGACCGGCAATGTGGCGGCTGTGCAGAGCGCCGTGGACGCCGCCGCGCAGGTGGTCGGGCAGAAGGGCATGCTGGTGAACAAGGTCGTGATCCCGCATCCGCGCATGGAACTGCTGAACGAAGTGATCTGACGGATCGGGCTTGCTGAAAAGCGCCGGAATGACATTTCACTCGCATGCGTGAGACCTCGCTCGACAAATCCAAAATCAAGATCCTTCTGCTCGAAGGCATTCACCAGAGCGCCGTGGAGACCCTGTGCGCCGATGGCTACACCAACATCGATTACCAACCGAAGTCGCTTGCCGAACGTCAACTCGCCAAAGCCGCCGCCAACGCCTACTTCATCGGCATTCGCTCCGCCACCCTGCTCACCCGCCCCTTTTTCGAGCACGCCTCGCGCCTCATTGGCGTAGGCTGCTTCTGCATTGGCACCAACCAGGTGGACCTGGGGGCGGCCGAAGAGCGTGGCATCCCGGTCTTCAACGCGCCGTTCTCGAACACCCGCAGCGTGGCAGAACTGGTGCTGGCCGAAATCATTTTTCTGATGCGCGGCATCCCGCAGCGGAACGCGGCGGCCCATCGGGGCGGATGGCTCAAGACCGCGGAAGGCTCGCACGAGGTGCGCGGCAAACGCCTGGGCATTGTCGGATACGGACACATCGGCACCCAGGTGGGACTGCTGGCCGAATCGATGGGCATGCAGGTGTTGTTCTACGACATCGTGGGGCAGCTTGCCCTGGGCAACGCCAGGCCGGCGGCGTCGATGGAGGCGCTGCTCGAGGCCGCCGACGTGGTAACGCTGCACGTCCCCGAATCCGCCGGCACGCGGGACATGATCGGCGCCGCCCAACTGGCCAGCATGAAGCCGGGCGCCAAACTGATCAATGCCTCGCGCGGCACGGTCGTGGATATCGATGCCTTGAGCGACGCGCTGCGATCCGGCCACTTGGCGGCCGCCGCCATCGACGTATTCCCGTCGGAGCCCCAGGCCGCCGGCGACGAATTCGTCTCGCCGTTGCGCGGCATGGACAACGTGCTGCTCACCCCGCACATCGGCGGCAGCACCGGCGAGGCGCAGCAGAACATCGGCATCGAGGTGGCCGGCAAGCTCATCAAGTACAGCAACAACGGCTCCACCTTGGGGGCTGTGAACTTTCCGGAGGTTGCACTGCCGGAACACCCAGGTAAGCACCGGTTGCTGCACATCCACCGCAACCAGCCCGGGCTGCTGTCAGCGATCAACGCGGTGTTCTCCGAGCAGCAGATCAACATCGCCGGCCAGTACCTGCAGACCGACGCCAGGGTGGGGTACGTGGTGATCGACGTGGAGACGGACGAGCGCGCCGGGACGGCACTGATCAAGCAGAAGCTCGACCAGATCGCGGGCACGATTCGCACCCGGATTCTGTATTGATCGGCGGCGTCAGCGTAGCGCGCTGAGAATTCTTTCCTGCAAGCCGGCGGGATCGAACCTGGCGTTCTGATAGATCTCGCCGGGTTTGCCGGAGCGCGAGAAATCGTCCATTCCAAAGGTCCGGGCGGCGTGATCGGCGGGCAGCAGAAACGGGTACAGGAAGCCGCGCCATCCGTTGTGCAGCGTCATCACGTACTGCCGCTCGTCATCCGGAAGAATCTGATTGGCCTTGCCGGGATTCGTCTGCCGCAGTTCCTCATAGAGCTGCGGTGAGGTGACCGCTACTATCTTGACGTCCGCGCGCTCCTCGATCGCGGGCAAAATCTCGAGGACGTTGGCCATCACCTGTCCACCCGAAATCACCAGCACCAGCTTGCGCTTCTGGTTCTGGCGAAATGGCTTGAACACGTACGCGCCGTCGACCGCCTGGCGGGCGGGCGGAACGCCGCCGCCGCGCTTCAACACCGGCGTGCCGGGGCGCACTGCGGAGAATACCACGGGCTCGCCGCGCCGCGCGGCATGAAAGAGCATCTCCACCGCCTCGTTGGCGTCCAGCGGCTTGTAGACCTTGATGCCCGGATACGCGGTGAAGAGCGACATCCAGAACAGGCCGTGATGGGTAGGCCCGTCCTCGCCGGTTTCGGGGCCATCGTGGGCCGCCAACATGATGAAGAAGCTGCGCGCGCGCGGATTGACGGCGTTGTTGATGAGGGTCATGCGAACGGCGTTGGCCATCATCGGGGTGAACACGCCGTAGGTAGCAAACGCGCTCATGGGCCGGAAGCCGCCTGGCAGGACATCTTGTGCCATCGCGCATGAGAGCATGGCCATGTTCTGTTCGGCGATGCCGAAGCGGATGCCACGGCCCAGCGGGTTCTCGCGGTCCATGACGCCGTAGACACTCTCGGCCTTGCCGGTGAGAATGGACTTCATCAAGTCGCCGGCGCCGATGTAGAAAAACGCGGAGTTCTTCATGGCCCAGGCGAACCATGCCTCTGTGGCCTTGCGGGTCGGCACCATATCGCCTTCCCGAAACACCAGTTCGGGTGGCAGAGCCTCGGGACGCCGCATACTCGTGTAATCGGCGATGGTCCGGCCGGCCAGCGCGGTCTTCATCTGTTCAACCAGCTTGCCTTCAGGCGGAATCTGCAGGCTGATGGCCTGCAGGCGGCCGTGCAGGTATTCGGTGTCGGCAGCCCTCAGAGCATCGACGATCACCCGGAGATCGGCGGCTGGATCGCCCGGCCTGCCTGGGATCTCAAAGCCGAGCTTTCGTACCGCTTCCACGTACTCTTCGTGCTTGAGCGGTGTGCCATGAGAGTCGGCCGTGCCTTGTAGACGGCCGTATGCTAGCCCTTTGTTGGTGTGGCAGACCACCACCGTAGGCCGCCCGGCGCCCCAAGCGCTGGCCGCCAGCCGATACGCGTGGGCGAGTTCGCGAACACTGTGGCCGTCCACCTCGATGACGTTCCAACCGTGAGCGAACCAGTGATTGACATAAGGAACCGGAAGCACTTCGGTAATCGGGCCATCAATGCCGAAACGGTTGTAGTCCAGCGCGACGATCAGGTTCTCGACGCCGAGATTCGCCGCCAAATTGCGGGCTTCGTAGCTCATTCCCTCTTCGGTTTCGGCGTCCCCCGCAATCGCGAACACTTTAGTGCCCAGGCCGCAAGAGCGGTGCAGGAGCGCGAAACCCAAAGCTGCCGACAATCCGTGACCGGAGGAGCCCGTGGAGGTGTCCGCCAGCGCATACAGCGATTCGACGTGTCCGCTGGGGCCGCCCCACCGGCGGAAATCGGCCAGTTGTTCGGGGTAGACCGCGGCCTTGGCTGCCGGCCCCTGCAAAGTGTAACCCGTGCGCCGGAGGGTTTCATACACCAGCGATACCAAGGCATGAAACAGAGGAGTACAATGGCCGGCTGACCACACCACCCGGCTGCGTCCAGGATGTTTGGGATTCCACGCATCGAAGCCAAGAACGCCGCTCATCAGCAGGGTAACCGCCATTTCTGCCTTGGAGGACGACCCGCCGGGATGGCCGGACTGCGCCGCATCCACGGCGGCAAAGGCCAGGCCGCGAACCACGCGGCACAGGTTGGCGATCTTCGCCTCGTCGATTTCAGGCAAGGGTTCAAGCGGCAGGCCTCGAAGATTGAGGTAGGCGCCTCCCTCGGCCTGGTATCGGCATCGTTCGGGTTCGCCGGCTGCGAGGGCGGCGAGGTCCTCCCGGTCCAACAGGTTGAATGCTGGGGCAATGGTCGACGACATGGCAACCTCCATCTGCCGCGATTGTAGCAACAATTCACATCTGGATATCTGAAATTGGCCGGCCGCGTGGCATGCTGACGGCGCACTCGCAGTCAGGCTAACGCTGATTGGACTTCAGCACTTTTTTGCGCAGCCGGATGGAGACCGGGGTCACCTCCACCAGTTCGTCGTCGCGGATGAACTCGATGGCCTGCTCCAGGTTCAGGATGCGCGGCGGCACCAGGCGGATGCCCTCGTCCGAAGTCGACGCGCGCATGTTGGTGAGCTTCTTCTCCTTGACGATGTTGACGTCCAGGTCGGCGTCGCGGGCGTTTTCGCCGACGATCATGCCTTCGTAGACCTCCGTATTGGGCGAAACGAAAATCTCGCCGCGCTCCTGCAGGTTGAATACGGCATATCCCGTGACCCTGCCGGGGCGGTCGGCCACCAGCGAGCCCGTCGGGCGCATGGAAATCTCGCCCTGCCATTCGATGTACCCGTGAAATAGCGAGTTCATGATGGCGGTGCCGCGCGTATCGGTGAGGATCTCGCTGCGCAGGCCGATCAACCCGCGCGACGGCACGTGGAACTCCAGGCGCACGCGGCCGGAGCCGTTGTTCACCATCTTGCTCATTTTGCCCTTGCGCTGGCCGAGCTTTTCGATCACCACGCCGAGGAAGCTCTCCGGACAGTCGATGGTCAGGTGCTCCACCGGCTCGTGCAGCTTGTGGTCGATGGTGCGGGTGATGATCTCGGGCTTGCCCACTGCCAGCTCGTAGCCCTCGCGCCGCATCATCTCGATCAGGATGGCGAGCTGCAGTTCGCCGCGGCCCATCACCTTAAAGGTGTCGTGGCCCAGTTCTTCGACGCGGATGGAAACGTTGGTCAACAGTTCCTTCTCCAGCCGCTCGCGCAGGTTCCGCGACGTCACCCACTGGCCCTCGCGCCCCGAGAAGGGAGAGGTGTTGATGGTAAAGGCCATGGCGATGGTTGGCTCGTCGATCTGGATGGCCGGCAGCGGCTCGGGGGTTTCGGCGCTCGTCACGGTTTCGCCGATGGTGATGCCTTCGACGCCGGCGATCGCCAGCAGATCGCCGTGGCGGCCCACCGTCTCGTCCACGCGCTTGAGGCCCTCGAAGGAATACATCCTGGTGATCCTGGTGGTGTGCATGGTGCCATCCCGCTTGGCGATGGATACGGTGTCGCCATACTTCAGCGTGCCATTGAAGACACGGCCGATGCCGAGGCGGCCGAGGTAGTCGCTGTAATCCAGGTTGGCAATGAGCATCTGCAGGACGCCGTCGGGGTCGCCGACCGGTGGGGGGATGTTCTTGACGATGCAATCGAAGAGCGGGCGCAGGTCGCTCGAAGAGTCTTCCATACTGCTCTTGGCGAGGCCGGTTTTGGCAATGGCATAGAGCACGGGAAAGTCCAGTTGATGCTCCTCGGCGCCGAGATCGATGAAGAGGTCGTAGATTTCGTCGAGGACTTGCGGCACGCGCGCGTCCGGCCGGTCGATCTTGTTGATGACCACGATGGGGGGCAGGTGGGCCTCCAGCGCTTTGCCTAGCACGTAGCGCGTCTGCGGCAGCGGGCCTTCACTGGCATCGACCAGCAGCATGACGCCGTCCACGATTTTGAGGGCGCGCTCGACTTCTCCGCCGAAATCGCTGTGGCCGGGCGTATCCACGATGTTGATCTTGATGCCGTGGTAGCGCACACCGGTGATTTTGGCCAGGATGGTGATGCCGCGTTCCCGCTCCAGATCGTTGGAATCCATGACGCGCTCGGCATGTTCTTCATGGACGCCGAAGATGCCGCTCTGGTTGAGCATGGCGTCGACGAGCGTGGTCTTGCCGTGGTCCACGTGGGCGATGATGGCGATGTTGCGAATGTTCGGATTGCTGCTTCTCATTGTTGGCTTGGTGAAGCGGAGGAACTGGCGGCGGCCTTCCAGTCAAGTCTAGCACGTGGCGGGCATAGACAAACTTGCCGAACGTCGATCGCGTGCGTAAGCATTGTGTTGTCGGGATGCGGAAGGGAGTTCTCAACGCGGAGCGCGACGGCACTACGTCTTTTGCTACACTCCAAGAATAGAGTGACAGCGGTGTTCCAGCGGTACTTTCCTTTTCCGCAAGCATCTAACAACCATCGCCGTTAATTCGGAGCTGATATCGTGCCGGTTCGAAACCGAGTCGTTTTATTTGCCATGTCTGGCGCCTGCTTGCTCGCCTTGTCCGGATGCAAGCAACAGCAGGCAAAACAGGCGGGTGGGCCTCCGGTCGTCCCCGTGACCGTCGCCAAAGCCACGCAGGAATCGGTCCCGACTGAGTTGCGCGTGGTCGGTTCCGTGGAAGCATCGGCAATCGTACAGGTGAAATCCCAGATCGGCGGCGAGTTAATTAAGGTCGGGTTCACCGAGGGCCAGAACGTTGCCAAGGGCGACCTGCTCTTCGAGATCGACCCCCGGCCTTATCAGGAGGCGCTGCGCCAGGCGGAGGCCAACGTGGCCCGCGACCGCGCCCAGATCGCCCAGTACGAAGCCACCGTGGCGCGTGACTCCGCGCAGGCCCGGTTCAATGAAAGCGACGCCGCCCTCCAATTGGAACTGCGGAAGGCGGGCCTGGCCTCGAAGGAGCAGGCCGATCAATCGCGTACGTCCGCCGAGGTAGCGCGCGAAGCGGCCCGCGCCACCGGGGCCGCGGTCGAAAGCGCCAAGGCGTCACTCGAGAGCGACCAGGCCGCGGTTGGCGCCGCACGGTTGAACCTGGAATACTGCCAGATCCGTTCGCCGCTGGCCGGGCGCACCGGCAACCTCCTGGTGCACGCCGGCAACCTGGTGAAGGCCAATGACGTGGCCCTGGTAGTGATCCATCAGATCGCTCCGGCCTTCGTGAATTTCAATGTGCCGGAGCAGCATCTTTCGGCCATACGGCGGCTCAATTCCGGGCGCCCCCTGGCGGTGCGCGTGTATCCGCGCGACAATCCGGACCGCGCCATCGAAGGCCGCCTTTTGGTGATCGACAACACCGTGGACTCGACCACCGGCACGATTCACCTGAAGGCAAACTTCGAGAACCGCGACGGCTTGCTGTGGCCCGGCCAGTTCGTCACAGCCGTGCTGACTCTCGATACCATCCGTAACGCCACCGTGGTTCCCGCGGAGGCCGTGCAGGCCGGCCAGCAAGGCCGGATGATCTACGTGGTGAAGCCGGATAGTTCAGTGGAACCGCGGATCGTGACCGTGGGCCGCGCGTTCGGCCAGAAAATGGTAATTGAAAAAGGTATCGCGCCCGGCGACACCGTGGTCACGGACGGCCAGTTGCTGCTCTTCCCGGGCGTGAAAATCCGCGCTTTGGATTTGGCCAAACAGGAAGGGGGGCAGCCATGAACATCTCCCGTATCTTCATCGAGCGCCCGGTGATGACGGTGCTCGTTTCGTTTGCCATCCTGCTGTTCGGCGCCATCGCGTTCCGCGCCCTGCCGGTAGCCGCTCTGCCCAGTGTGGACTACCCCACCATTTCCGTGACCGCGGCTGTTCCTGGGGCGAGTCCGGAGACCATGGCCTCTTCGGTCGCGACTCCGCTGGAGCGCGAGTTCTCCACCATCGCCGGCATTCAGACCATGAACTCGGCCAACTCGCAGGGCCTCACTTCGATCACGGTGCAGTTCACCCTCGACCGCAAGATCGATGCCGCCGCGCAGGACGTCCAGGCCGCCATTGCGCGCGCCGGCGGCCGTCTGCCCACCAGCATGCCGCGCCCCCCTTCCTACCAGAAGGTGAACCCGGCCGAGCAGCCGGTGCTTTACGTCGCGATCGATTCGGACACGCTGCCGCTCTACACCGTCAACGAGTATGCCGACACCTTGCTGGCCCAGCGCATTTCCATGGTCAGCGGCGTGGCGCGCGTCTTCGTTTACGGCGCGCAGAAATATGCGGTCCGCGTGCAGGTGGATCCCGAACAGTTAGCGGCGCACGGACTCGGCATCAACGAAGTGCAGACCGCCATCGCCAGCAGCAACACCAATCTGCCCACCGGCCGCCTGGATGGCGACAGGCAGGCTTACACCATCGAGTCCAGCGGCACGCTCTCCAATGCCGACGCTTACCGGCCCGTCATCGTGGCCTGGCGGCAGGGCGTTCCAGTGCGTTTGGAGCAACTGGCCAAGGTGATCGACAGCGTGGATAACGATAAGGTCGCCGCCTGGTTCAACAACCATCGCGCCTTGATGCTGGCCATTCAGCGGCAGCCCGGCACCAATACGGTGGAGGTGGTGGACAATGTCCTCGCCCTCATGCCGCAACTACGGCACGAGATTCCGCCCTCGGTACACCTGAACGTGGCGTTCGATGCATCCGAATCGATTCGGGCCTCGATTCACGACGTGGAGTTTACCCTGCTGCTCACCGTGTGCATCGTAGTGCTGGTGATCTTCCTGTTCCTGCGCAACATCTCGGCCACGCTGATACCGGGCGCAGCTGTGCCGTTTTCGATTGTGGGCACGTTCGCCGTGATGTACCTCTTAGGCTACAGCCTGAATAACCTCTCGCTGATGGCCCTCACGCTCTCGGTCGGCTTCGTGGTGGACGATGCCATCGTGATGCTGGAAAACATCGTGCGCCACATCGAAATGGGCCAGTCGCGGCGCGAAGCGGCTCTGACCGGCGCGCGGGAAATCGGCTTCACGATTCTTTCCATGACGCTCTCGCTGATCGCCGTCTTCATCCCCGTGCTGTTCATGCAGGGCATCGTGGGCCGGCTGCTGCACGAGTTCTCGGTGACCATCGTGGTGGCCATCCTGATCTCGGGCTTCGTTTCGCTGACGCTCACACCGATGCTGGGCAGCCGGTTCATCAAGTCCGGTCACGAAACCCGCCACAACATCGCCTACCGTACGCTGGAGGGCGGGTTCAAGCTGATCACGCGCTGGTATGACTCCACGCTGCTGCTCGCCCTGCGCCTTCGCCTGGCGACCCTCGCGGTCGCGGTGCTCATGCTGGTGGGCACGGTGTACCTGTTCACTACCATGCCGACTGGATTCATTCCGAGCCAGGACGCCGGTTTCATGTTCGGCGTGCTGCAGGGGCCCGAAGACATTTCGTTCGACGCCATGGCGCGCAAAGGCCACGCCATCGGCGAAATCGTGCGCGCGCATCCGGCCGTTCGGGATGTGGGCGCTTTCGTGCCCGGTCCGCTGGGAATGAACGGCGGCGTCTTCTTCGCGCGCATGAAACCGCGCGACCAGCGTACGCTTTCGGTGGACCAGATCATCGACGACCTGCGCCCCAAGCTCTTGCAGGTTCCTGGCGTGCTGGCTTTCATGCAGAACCCGCCGCCCGTCACGGTGGGAGGCCAGGGCGTCGCCGCCAGCGTTTACCAGCTCACACTGCAAAGCACCAACCTGAAGGAGCTCTACGAGTGGTCGCCGAAGCTGGAATCGAAGATGCGGACGCTCCCGGGCTTCGTCGACGTGCGCACCGACATCCAGATCGCCAGCCCGCAGTTGATGGTCGATATCGACCGCGACCGCGCCCAGGCGCTGGGCGTCTCGGCCCAGCAGGTGCAGGACGCGCTCTTCAGCGCCTTCAGCGCCCGCGAAGTGTCGGTAATCTACGCGCCGGCCAACCAGTACTCGGTGATTCTGGAGGTGGCCAAGGAGTATCAGCGCAGCCCCGAGGCGCTCTCGAAGTTGTATCTGCGGTCCACGCAGAATACGCTGATACCGCTGGAATCCGTGACCAGGACGCTCCGCCAGACGGGACCTCTGCAGATCAACCACTTCGGCCAACTCCCGGCGGTGACGATTTCCTTCAACCTGAAACCGGGTTTTTCGTTGGGCGAGGCGGCGCAGCACGTGGACGAAGCCGTCCGCGACCTGCGCATGCCGGCGGGCATTACCGCCAGCTATCAGGGCACCGTGAAGGAGTTTCAGAGTTCCTTCGCCAACCTGACCGTGCTGCTGGTCGTGGCGGTGCTGGTGATTTACATCGTGTTGGGTATCTTGTACGAGAGCTTCATTCACCCCATCACCATCCTCTCTGGACTGCCCTCGGCGGTCTTCGGCGCGCTGCTGACGCTGGTCCTGTTCCACAAAGAACTGGACCTGTACGCGTTTGTCGGCATCATCATGCTGTTCGGCGTGGTCAAGAAGAACGCGATCATGATGATCGATTTTGCGGTGGACGCGCAGAAGCACGGATCGAGCGCCTACGATTCCATTTATCAAGGCTGCCTGCTGCGTTTCCGTCCGATCATGATGACCACGGTGGCCGCCCTGTTCGGCACGTTGCCGATTGCCCTTGGTTACGGTGAGGGCGCCGACGCGCGCCAACCCCTGGGCTTGGCCGTGGTCGGCGGCCTGGTAGTCAGCCAATTTCTGACGTTGTACATCACGCCGGTGATCTACCTCTACCTGGAGCGCCTGCAGGAGTGGCTGCGCGGGGAGAGCCGGGCGGCGGAGAGGCCGAAGGAAGTGGTAGCCTCCATCTAGGGCGCTTCGGGCTCAAAGCCGCTCAACTTGAGCGGCTACTGCCCAATCAACCCGGACACTCTTCGCATTAGATCTTCTTCATGAGACTCAAAGGAATTGACCACATAGTCCACAATCCGGCCTTGGGGATCGACGAAGGCGGTCCTTGGAATACCCTCTCCCGTGAAGAAGCGCGCGATTTTTGACTGGCTCTCTTCCAGGTTGGGATCTGTCAGAAACGTGAATCTGTATTCGGGATGCTTCTTTATGAAATTGAGGCCGCTCAACCGCGAATCCTCTACCATCAGGGCGACCACCTGCAACTTGTCCGGATAGCGATCGACGAGCTTCTGAAACGCGGGAAACTCCCCGATACAGGGACCACACCACGTGGCCCACAAGGTCAGAATGGTCGCTCTCCCTTTCGCGATGCGGGCCAAGGATACCGGCTGGTACTCCGAATCCCTTGCTTCGAGATCGGGCACACTCCTTCCCACCGGCGACGCCTCACTCTTGGTCGGGGCCGGCTCGACCGCCGCCGGCACAGTCAGGGAATCGGCCGCCGTGGGATGGTAGTGAAATGTGTCCGGTTGAATTGTGGGGTTAATCCGTATGTTGGACACGATCCACTGGTAGGTCAGCAAGGTTTTCCCATGGAGTATGCGATAAGTCTGCCGCGACCTGGGCAGCCCTGTGCGCGCGGAAATCCAATAGTAGAAGGTGTCGCTTCCAACTTCATCCGGAAACAGTGCCGAGGTTCCGATGACGTAACATAGCTCGCCTTCGATATCGTCTTGCCCCGCATAGAGAACGTTCTTACTGGCCAGGGCCCTCCGATAGATCTCGGGATCGAATAATTGAAGCGTTGGCAACGCGCCGGCACTCGCGCTGTCCTCCATGGTCCGGGTCCGGTACTCCTCCAATTTGCCCTTCGCGCTGATCCTCACCTTTTCGCCATCCGACACCGCGAGTTCCACTGCTGGTGGGTCGTCAGCTTGGTATCTGGCCCGGTAGCGATAGGGCAAGCCAACCATGCCCACCACTGTCGTTCGCCCGCGAAGCACAATGGCCGGCTGCAGCACCCTGCTGGCCGGTAATGTGCGAACCTCATACTCCACCGATTTGACCGGGGCGAGCGCTTTGATGGCGCTTTCCAGGATGTCGGCGGCCGAGTGCAAGGGCGCCTGACGCGTGTAATGCGATGGGTCCTGAGCTTGCAGGAGGGCCAGCGCCGCAAGAGCCAGGTAAGGGTGCTTCATAGATGGTTAGGATTCTATCGCGTCCGGTCACCGCCTGGGTTCAGCACGAAAAGCAGAAGAAACTGCGTTCCCCGGTGTCCAGCCCGAGCTTTAGCCGCGTCATTCGCAGCCTCCCGGCTCGCGCCTCGGCGCTCTCCGGGGCGATCCGCTCCAGCTCCTCGTACAAGCCGAGGGCTCGCTTCCGGGCCGCTTCGGCGTCGGTCTTGCCTACGCTCGCATCTGCCGCCGTCGGATCGTCTGGCGCAGCTTTACTCAGCGACCACCACGTCTCATAAGCCAGCGCCAAATGGTACATCTGCTCTTTGCGGAGCGAGGTCTCCGGGTAATCGCGCAAGAACTCTTCGCCCTGCCTCGCCACTTCCCGGAAGCAATTCGGGCCTGGGCAGCCGAACCGCGCCTCGCCGGTGCAACTCAGCCGTTGCGTCATCAGAAAGGCGTGCTGGCCCCATGACGTGTCCGGAAACTCTTTCCACGCCCGTTCGAGAAGCCTGCGGTCGTATTCCAGATCGCCGCTGTAGTGCCCGGGACCCGTGAACGCGATTCCGTAGTGCGCGAGTTGCCGCCGCACGTTCGCGCCGTTGGGAGCTTCGACTAGAATCTCGGCCCCGTTTTGAATGGATCGCGAGATCAGCAGGCTGCCCAGCCGGACCGTCAGATCGTCGGCAGCGAATAGGACCGCCGCCCGATGGTTCCGGTCGCCTTCACACGTGTGGGCCAGCAGCCGCAGCAGTGCCACCCGCGTCACGCGCTCCGCCCGCGACCGCTCCGCCTCCGTCGCCGGCTGTGCGGCCCGAGGCGGCAGGTAGAGATCGCCGAGATCCTTCTTGAGATCGGCTGTCAATACCGGCCGCGAAAGTGCGGTGGATGATCCCAGGGCCGCGGCCACGTTCTGCTCCTCCGCCCGCAATTCCAGAACCTCACGGCGCACGGCGATCAGTTGCACGCCGGTGCGAATGCCGCCGGGCTTCACGTAGTCTCGATTGCGGTGCAGGAAAATGGTGACGCCGCCCACGCGCCAGCTCAGCCCGGGGTTCGGTTTCTGCACGCCGATCTCGAAAAGGCCATCGGGAACGGCGCCAACGCCATACCGGCGGGTAAGCCCGTCCTTCAGCAGTTGCTCCACGCTGGCGTTCAATGCCGGGTCCGGGTCGGTGAGCCGGAAGTCCGTCCGGCGGAGCACAATCGCGGGCCGCTCCCCGTCCGTTGGATAGTAGAAGAACTCCACCACGACTCCCGCCAGGCTGGCCGAGCAGTGCTCAGCATAGTCGTATAACCCGCCGCGAAGATCTTTATGGACCGTGACGGGCTGACACGCGGCCCCACTGGGTTCGTGGCCATTCTGATACGCGGTGTCCCACCGCACACGCGCCAGACCGGCCTGGATCCGGCTGGCCAGGAGGTTCGCGGCGCCTTGAGGTGGGTTCTGCGCCCTCAGGCACCACAGCGATAGCAACAGGGCGGCGAAGTGGATGGTGTGTCTCATGCCAGTGCCGTATGAGCACGTTGCTTGCCAGGGGCCACGTAACCCGGCCACCGACGCGGGCCAAGGCCTATCTATCTTCACCCTTGATGAAACGCTCGCCATGGTTCCAGCACTACTGGCTTGAGGAAACCATGGCAGACAAGTCCGACACCAAACTTACCACGCTCGGAGTAAGCATTACGCTTCCCGCGCCGTCCAAAGACCAAAAACAGCCCAGCGTTCGCGCCTACCTTTTCGATGCCGCGCAGCGGCTGGTGCAGTCTCAACCCGCCAAAGACAAGCTGGAATTCCAAATCGATCCCTCGCAGAGCTACCGGGTCACGGTGGGCCCGGACCTGATTCAACCCCAGCAGGCCGCGCCGGCTGGCCTGGTCACCCGCCTTGCAGCTTCGTCGGCCATAAGTGCCGATTACATGCCTCATATTCCGGTTCAGTCGCTTTCGTTCGCGATTCTCGAACAGACCGCTCTGAACTGGCTGTCGATTTGCATCAATATCCACGGCTCGGTGCGGAAGCTGTTAAACCCTGGATCCAGCCCGGCGCAATACGCGCCCTTGTGCACCGGTGTAGTCCAGATCTTCACCATCGACCTGGCGTGCAGCCTTGCCCGTCTAAGCGATCCGGATCTGCTCAACGTCAGGAATCAGACGCTGGCGCGGATGCTCAACGTGGAGATCGCCGACCTGGAGAGCTTGAACTTCGCGGATTTCGCCCGGGTATCGGCGCTGGCCGCGGGCATGTTTGCGCTCACCGGCAATGCCCTGCGTAACTACATCGTGGCCAACCGCGCCGCGCTCTCTCCTTTCATGTGCGAATTGATTCCAGAGTGGGCCATCTGTTACCAGCAGCTTCCCGACGCCGCAATCCAGTCCGACGGGACGTTCTCGGAGAACTACTGTTTCCCCTTCTGGCAGGTGCCGCCTGACGTCTACTTCGAAGTCGTGCAGACCATCGACGGCGTAACGCAAGAGGTGGCCGACCCGGACATCCTGTGCACGACCATGTGGGGCTACGACGGCTCTCAGCCCGCGGTCATCACCGTGACGGATCCCGCGGCTATCGCGTGCCAGCCCAACCCGTACCCTGGCCCGGGTTATCTGTACGTCTGGCCGACGGCGATCGGCAATGTCGACCTGGGCGGGATCAGCGGGCTGGAAACTCTGGCCGGAACCGGCCTGCTGCCGGGCAATACCCCCTGGGGTGGCACGCTGCCGCTTCAAGTTCAATTCGATCCAAACCTGCGAGCCAACGACATCCGCTACTACCGCTGGTCGTACAAGTTCCCCGGCGACCCGGACTATACGCAGATTAATGCGTCGGTAACGCATCGCTGGCAGGAGGTTACCTTCCCGGGCGGCGGGGTGATCGACATCCATCTGCACCCGGTGACTCTCGGACCGCAACTGGTCGGTGCCGAGACCAACCTGTTCGAGATTCCCGATCCGCTGCTGCCCTGGATCGACATTAACGATCCCGTGGACCGGCCGTTCGCGTACTTCGATTCGACCGCGGGTGAAACCCCGGGCCGGAGCGGTCTGGTCACCCTGCGTCTGGAGATGTTCAACCACCTGGGCAACCACGTGGTCTGCGGCAACGCGGGCCACGGCGGGCCGTTCCAGTTCCTGTTGCCGGATCTGGGCGCGCCGGTTGGGAACTACACCAACGCTCCGGCGCCGAACATCGACGCCAGCGGCAACTTGATCTATCAGGTGTTGGTGGACAACAACCCGACCACGGCACGCCTCGACGGGACCCGGACCGGTTCCCACGGATCGGCTGACGCGTGCGGTATCCTGCACACCACGGGCGGCGGCGACCCGGTCACCATCCAGTACGCTGCCACGCACCCGCACAACTATCTGGATTGGAGTCTGACCGTTTCCAGGGGAACCGCCGGCGTGGTGGCTTCGACAGGCGGCAGCACCAGTTCGCCAGACCCCGCGTTCTTCGTCAACTCCGCCAGTGCGCTACTGGGTTCCTGCCCGCAAGCCGCCTTTGCCGTGAACCTGTACACGGCCGCGCGGGCGGTCAACGGCTATAGCCGCCAGTCCCAATACGACCGTTCCGCCACCATCGCATTTGCGCTGCTTAACCCGTAGCAGTGCAGCGCCAAAACCGCTAGCGGCGGCTACCAACCGCCGCTAGCGCCTGGATTTCGAGTGTTGCCGGCACCCACATCGGACTGAAAACAACTGGTGGGACGTGCGACAATCGAACGGGAGTAAGGCTGGAGTCCCTGTGACGAACGCGGTGGTCCTCCGCCCCTCGTGCGCGGGGTGCGCCGCCACTTAGCGAGACCGTTCCTTGGCCAGACGAAGATTCTTTGTAGACGCTGTGCGCGGCGGCATCGCGGAGTTGCTCGGCAATGACGCCCGCCATTTGACTCGCGTCCTGCGCGTCGAACCGGGCCAGCGCTTTGAGATCTCCGACAACCGGAACGCCTGGCTGGCCGAGATTGCCGAAGCTCGCGGCGAACGCGTGGTCTTTCGCGCAATCGAAGCGCTCGATGCGCCCGAGCCGCCGGTCCGAATCACGCTCTGCGCCTCCCTGGTCAAGTTCGACCGCTTCGAGTGGATGATCGAAAAGGCCACGGAGCTCGGCGTGGAACGGATTCTGCCGGTCGATGCCACTCGCAGCGAACGAGGGCTGGCTAAGGCCTCGCACAAACGGAGCGAGCGCTGGGTGCGCATCGCGCGCGAAAGCAGCCAGCAGTCGCGCCGCGTGCGCGTCCCCGAAATTCTGGCGGCGGTGCCCTTCGAAAAGAGCCTCTCGCTGGAGGCGGACTACCGCTATTGCCTGGACGAGGAGGAAGCCCCGCCGCTGCTGCGCTCGATGCCAGCTGAGCGACCCCCCGGCAGCCGCGTCGCCGTCCTGGTCGGCCCCGAAGGCGGCTGGACCGGCGCCGAACGCCAGATGTCGGCGGCCGCCGGATGGCAGCCGGTCTCGCTCGGCCCCCAGGTTCTTCGTGCGGAAACAGCCGCAGCCGCCGCGTTGGCCGTACTAATGAACGCCTGGATCGCCTGACTGAGAAGGTTGCCGTCGGAATGTTACTACAATAGAGACTGGGAGTTGGTCCGGCTTGGATAAGCTCATGGATGTCTTTTTGATCGCTGTTTTTACCTTCGTACAGGGGAGCATTACCAGGCTATTGTTCAAAGCCGCGGACCGGCGGCTTACCGGAACCTTGCGCCTGGTGGCGCAAACGGCCATTGTTCTGTTTGACGTAGTGGTGGTGGCCGGCTACGCGTGCACCTTTTCGCCGCTGTTGGCCCGCCTGAAAATCCCCGGCCCTATCGGCCAGGTGATGGGCGCCGGCGCTCTGACTTATCTCATGACGGCAACGGCCGTACTGGCGGTGCATCAAGTCTTAACCGTCATCCGGAAATATCTGGAGGCCGACGTGAACCCCGGCCGCCGCCGCGCGCTGAACGCCGTGGGCGGCGTTTTGATGGCGTCGCCATTCGCCGTGATCGGTTACGGGGCTTTGGTCCAGCGCACCGATTTCCGCGTTCGTGAGATCGACGTGCCGGTGCCCGGCCTGCCCGGCGATCTGGACGGCCTGCGCCTGCTCCAATTGAGCGACATCCACCTCAGCGCTTTTCTCACCGAATCCGAACTGGCCCGTGTGATCGACGCGTCCAACGAATTGCGGCCGCACCTGGCCGTGGTTACCGGCGATCTGATCTCCTCGCGCCATGACCCGCTCGAGGCCTGCGTGCGCCAGATCGCGCGCCTCAAGGCCGATGCCGGCGTTTTCGGCTGCATGGGCAACCACGAGGTGTATGTCAAGGCCGAAGCCCGCACCGCCGAGCTCGGCGCCCGCGCCGGCGTCCCCTTTCTGCGCCAGCAGGCCCGGCAGCTTCGCTTCGGGAATTCCGTCCTCAACCTGGCTGGCGTCGACTTTCAGTCCCACAGCCATAAAGATCGATATCTGGAGGGCGCCGGGCGTCTGGTCGTCCCCGGCGCGATGAACGTTCTGCTCTCTCACAGCCCGGACGTGTTCCCGGTCGCGGCCCATCAGGGATATAATCTCCTGCTTGCGGGACATACCCATGGCGGACAGGTCAACGTCGAGATTCTGGATCAATCCATCACTCCCGCCCGGTTCTTCACTCCTTACGTTTACGGGCTGTACCGGTTGGGTGCCGCTGCCGCATACGTCACCCGCGGCATCGGAACTATCGGCATCCCGGCCCGCATCGGGGCGCCTCCGGAGATCTCCGTTCTGCGGCTCAGAAAGGCATAGCTTCTCCTCCCCGTGCGCTACCTGATCCTGAGCGACCTGCATGCCAACTGGGAGGCACTCGAGGCAGTGGTTCGCGAGGCTGCCGGCCGCTACGATCAGGCCATCTGTTGCGGGGATCTGGTGGGCTATGGCGCCGATCCCAACGCGGTCACCGAGTGGGTGCGCGCCCATTGCGCCGTGGTGGTGCGTGGCAATCATGACCGGGCGTCCACCGGGATGGAGGATCTGGAATGGTTCAATCCCGTGGCCCGCTTGGCGGCCGTCTGGACCCTCGACAACCTCTCCGCCGGGAACGCCGAGTACGTCCGAGGCCTGCCCGCGGGTCCACTCCTGGTGGATGGTTTCCAAGTCATTCACGGCTCGCCTTTCGACGAGGACGAATACGTGCTCGCTGCCGGAGAGGCTGGACAGGCATTCAGTTACCTGGAGGCCCGGCTGGCCTTCTTCGGCCATACTCACGTACAGGGCGGTTTCATTTGGAATCACTCGCGCGTGGAGACGATCACGCGGATCCCGGTGCGCGCCCACCGGCAGCACATGGAGATCGATCCCGAGTGCGCCTACCTGGTGAATCCCGGTTCGGTCGGCCAGCCTAGAGACGGCGACCCGCGCGCCGCCTACGCAGTCTTCGATGCCGATGCCCAGATGCTGACTTATTTTCGCGTAAAGTATGACGTGGAAAGCGCGCAGAAGAGAATCCGGGAGGTAGGCTTGCCGCCGATCCTGGCTGACCGGCTTTCGGTGGGAAGGTAGGAAAACCCGGGCCAGGCTGTGAAAATGTGGCTAACGCCAACTGCCGGTTGATCTCACTGTTGAAATCTCCTATACTGCATACAGACTTTAGAGTCTGAAACTCATCAATTGCGGCGCTCCGGGCGTGGACCGCGCCGTCCGAGAGGAGATTGGCAGATGTCGGAAACAGCAGGTGGCACAGTCAATACGAGGCGAGCGTTCCTGGGCGCAACCGCGCTGACGGCAGCGTCTTATTCACGCGTGCTCGGCGCCAACAACCGCATCGGCGTCGGGTTCGTCGGCTTCGGACTGATCGGCAAACAGCACGTGGCCGATTTCAAGAAATTCAACGATGTGGATCTGGTCGGCGTCTGCGACGTCTACAAGCCTCGCGTGGACGAAGCGTTGCAGTATATCGGGAATCCGAACACGAAGGGCTACGCCGATTTCCGCCGGATGTATGAGAACAAGGATATCCAGGGAATCGTGGTTGCCACGCCCGATCACTGGCACGCACTGCTGACCATCATGGCTTGCGCGGCGGGTAAGGATGTCTACGTCGAAAAACCGATGACGGTCTTCATTGACGAAGGCAAGTGGATGGTGCAGGCCGCCCGCAAATACAACCGCATCGTGGTAGTGGGAACCCAGCGGCGTCATGGAAAGGGTGTGGCCGAAGCCAAGAAAGTGCTGGATAGCGGCGCACTCGGCAAGATCCATTCCATTCGACTCGCCTCCTACCGGAACATCTATCCGGGCTTCGGAAAGACGCCCATCTCGGACCCGCCGTCCGGGTTCGATTACGACCTGTGGCTGGGGCCTGCGCCCAAGAGGCCCTATCAGGCGCACCGCGGCATCTACCACTTCCGTTGGTTCTGGGACTATTCGGGCGGCCAGATGACCAACCTGGGGGCACACCTCATCGACCAAGTCCTGTGGGTCATGAACGTGAAGGGCCCCACGCTGGTGCAATCCATGGGCGGCAGGTTCGCGCTGGAAGACGACGGGGAAACGCCTGACCTGCAAGACGCCCAATGGACCTTCCCCGGCTTTACCATGAACTGCGCCATCCGCGAAGCCAACGCCTTGCGCGGCGACCCGGCGGCTCGCGGCCAGCTTTATCTGGGGACCAAGGGCAGCCTGATTCTGGGCGGCGGCTATGAGGTGATCCCGGAAAACAAAATCGACCCGGTCAACGACATCCCGGCGTTTCAAGGGCATCCTACCGGCGGGCCAGTCTATACCAACACCAAGCCTACGCCTTGGATCGAGCCGTCTAAAGGCGGAGTCGCCTCCGACCCCCGCTACGGCACCGGCGGCGAGGACACCATGGCGATGAATGAACGCGACTGGCTCGACTCGATGCGCAGCCGGAAGCGGCCGCTCTGCGAAGTGGAAGACGGACACCGCGTTGCCACCGCCTGCAATCTGGCCAACATGTCGCTGCGGCTGGGACGCGCGATTCGCTGGGACCCCGACAAGGAGCAGGTGATCGGTGATCGAGAAGCCGCCGCCATGTGTGTGCGTCCGTACCGGGCGCCCTGGGATGGCGTGCTCCGCAGCATTGTCAAAGTGTAGCCGGGTGGCTACGCTACCCCTCGAAAAAGACCGTGTCTTTTTCGAGGACGTTCCGGGTGATGAAGTCGCCGGCCTCGCTCTCGCTCTCGTTTTCCGGCCCGGTATGCGTGGGTTCGGGGTGAGCGGGCTCCGCCGAGGCATCTGCTGCGGGTTTGGTGGTTTCAGGCACGCTGCCACCTCCTTGTCGCGACCATTCTACCAGTGTTGAGAAACTACACAGGCTATTGGATCTTTAGATAGTTTAGAGTCTTAAGTACTGAAATATGTTGTCGAGCGAGAGCTGAAGAGCGCATACTTTTATCGCAAGCTATTTTGGGGGAGTTCATGCGGCAGATCCGATTCTGTGTGCTGTCCTGCGTCTGCGCCATGGCAAGTCTGCTGGCCCAGACGGATCGCGGTGTCATCACCGGCACGGTGAAAGACACGAGCGGGGCCGTTGTGCCCGGCGCGCAGGTAACGGCGCTTCAGACCAGCACCAACGCCAGTTTCAAGACGAAAACGACCACATCCGGGGATTTCACCGTGCCGTCGCTGCCGGTGGGTACTTACCAGGTCCGGGTCGAAATTACAGGCTTCAAAACGCACCTCGCCAATAATGTGGTGGTGGCCGCCGGCGCCACCGTGCCGTTGGATATCACCCTGGAATTGGGCGCTACCCAACAGACAGTCGAGGTTTCCGCCAACGCGCAGCTTCTGCAAACGGAGGCGGGCCGGGTAGCCACGGAGGTGTCCAACCGGTTGGTGGACGAGTTGCCCGTGGTGGTCAACGGGGCCGTGCGCAGCCCCTTCGACCTTTCGGCCAGCACCGCCGAGGTCAACAGCACGGGCCAGTTCCGTGTGGGCGGCGGCCGCGGGGGTGCCTATGGCATGACGCTCGACGGCACGTCGGTCACCACCGCCGGTCAACTGGACAGCAATGGCGTCACCTGGACGCAGATCAACACACCCTCGGTGGACGCCCTCACGGAGTTCACGGTGACCTCGGGCGGCTTTAAAGCCGATGTCGGCCACGCCTCCGGCGGCACCATGAGTTTCGTGTCCAAGTCGGGCACCAACGAGTTTCACGGCAACGTTTACGAGTTCCTACGCAATCAGGTCCTGGATGCCAAGGGCTTCTTCGGCGCCACCAAGCCGGTATACAAGCAGAACGATTTTGGGTTTACCGCCGGCGGACCATTTTCAATTCCCAAGCTGTACCACGGCCGCGACAAGACCTTCTTCTTCGTTTCCTATGAAGGCTTCCGCAACCGCGCGGGAGCTACCCCGACGCCTTACAGCATTCCGCCTCAGGAGTTCTACACGGGCGACCTGCACAACTACGTGGACGCCAGCGGAAAAATGTACCAGATCTACGACCCGGGCTCGACTACCTTCGCCAATGGTTCGTACAGCCGAACGCCATTCCCGAACAACCAGATTCCGCAGTCCCGGATCGATCCGGTTTCGAAGTCGATTATCAGCTTCGTCCAGCCGTTGCTCCAGGCTAACGCTCCGGGCCTCGTGCCCGGCACTTCGACTTACACGCGCAACAATTACCTCTCCGCCGGCACCACCATTGCGCCTAACAACAAATTCAGCGCCAAGGGCGACCAGGTGTTGACGTCGAAGCAGCGGGTGTCGTTCTTCTTCGAGCGTACCCGGCAGATTGACGACTACGGCCCCACCGGAGCGCCGGGCTTACCGAAACCCCTGGCGGGCAATCCCGGGTACAACCGCTCCGACGTTTACCGCATCAGCCACGACTACACCATCTCGCCGACGTTCTTGAACCGCTTCTACGCCGGCGGCAACAACTGGGAACAGAACCACGGGTCGTACGCCACTTACAGCGGCGCACCACAGGCGCAAGGAATTCCGACGACTTCGACGGGGTGGAAGACCAAAGGGATCTGCATACCAAACTATCCCGACTGCAACGACGCCTTTCCGCAGGTCAACTTCTCCAACAGCGAGTTCACCAATTGGGGCGTGGCGGCCCCGAACGGGTCGGACAACATCGTGGTGGAATTCCATGACGACATGACGAAAACCGCCGGTCCCCATACGTTCAAGTGGGGCTACTACTACAACGACACTCACTACAACGGGTTCGGCTTGCAGAACATCGCGGGGAACGTGACGTTCCAGGCGCTGAACACGTCCGTTCCGCTGGTCACCAGCCAGACAACCGGAGGCGGCAGCGCCTTCGCTTCCTTCCTGCTGGGCCAGGTGTCCGGCTATTCTCTGGACACGCCCCGATACCTCGCTACCATGTTTCGTACTCACCAAATGTATTTTCAGGACGACTGGCGGGTGACGCAGCGCCTTACCCTGAATCTGGGGCTGCGCTTTGAACTCAACATGGCGCCGAGGGTGGGAGACGACCAGGCCAGCGATCTGAGCCCGAGCATGCCCAATCCCGGGGCCGGAGGACTTCCGGGTGCACTGATCTTTGCCGGCACCGGTCCCGGAAGAGTGGGTTCCCACACCCTGGTGGACGGTTGGCACGGCTTCGGACCGCGCATTGGCTTCGCTTACGCCCTGAACCCCAAGACCGCCATACGTGGAGCCGCCACGCGCAGCTTCGGACCCATCACCTATGTGGGCAGCTCCTCGCACAACCTCGGAATCGTGCAACGCATCACCGTGACCGACCAGAGCCAGGGTCTGAGCCCGCTGTGGGTGTTGCAGGATGGCGCGCCGGCATGGTCCCAAGTGCCGAACATCGATCCTTCGGTCGGTAACGGTTCCAACGTTCCGTACTACAACGGGAAGGCGGCCAGCAGGCCATCGGACGATTTGACTTACGCATTCAATATCGAGCGCCAGCTCACCGGCAACACGGTAGTGGAAGTCGGCTACCTGGGTATGCTGGCCGCCGGCATTCAATCGGCGTTGCTGGCGTACAACCAGATCTACGTTCCGAACCTGCCCGCCAACCTCAGCCCGTTCACCGCGTCGGGCCGCACGTTGCTGAACTCGCAGGTGGGCTCGGCAGCCGCCAACGCCGCCGGAATTGGGGCGCCGTGGTCAGGATTCAACAAGCTCTGGGGCACCGGAGCCACCGTGGCTCAATCCCTGCGGCCTTTCCCGCAATACTCCACGGTCGATACCATCAACGGCCAGGGCGACCGCATCGGCCACTCAACGTATCACTCCATGCAGGTGAAGTTCTCCAAACGGTATTCGGCGGGCCTCACCGTGCAGGCGTCCTATGTGCTGTCGAAGTTGTTGACCGATGCCGACAGCGGCAGCGGCACCCCGGAAGACCACTACAACCGCCGCCTGGAAAAGTCGATCGCCGCTTACGACCAGACCCACGTGGCCAAGCTGAATTACGTGTATGAGCTGCCCTTTGGCAAAGGAAGGAGACTTCTGAGCCACGGAGGCGTGGCTTCCGCCATTGTGGGAGGCTGGCGTTTCTCCGGCATCCAGTCGTACTCTAGCGGCACCCCGTTCGCTCTGGGAACCACCGTCGGTTTCCCCATTTTCAATGGCGGCAACCGGCCCACCATCGCCACATACGACAACTGGCGCGGAGCCATCGCGGGCAGCAAATTCGATCCCGCGGTCGACAAGTTCCTGCAGCCGGCTGCGTTCTTCGGCACTCAGCCCACGGACCGTCTCGGCAATATGACCCGGTACAATCCGAAGCTGCGGAACTGGCCGGGCTTTGGCGAGAGTGTCTCGCTGGCCCGAAGCATCCGGATCAAGGAGCAAATGCGCTTTGACCTTCGATGGGAGACGTTCAACCTCCTCAACCGGACCCAGTTCGGCGCTCTGAGCGGCGGCGGTACGCTGCAGAACGCCAACTTCGGGTTGTGGCGCACGCAGTCGAACTCGGCGCGCCGCATGCAGGTTTCGGCGAAATTCTACTGGTAGTTCTTGTGGGCAGGCCGGGGTGCCCTCTGGGCCGCCTGCCTACGCTTACTCACTGTTCGAGAAAGAGAACCATGACTACGAGACAACTATACCCAACCAACGCCGGGCACGGCCGGCGTTCCTTCTTCAAGAAAGCCGCCGGGGCGCTGGCCGCCGGCTTCCTGGCCGACGAAACGCTGGAAGCGCTTCCGCAAAACACCAATACCAACTCCAAGCCGTCCGATCTGCGGATTACCGATCTGCGGACGGCGGTGCTGCGCGGGGTCCCCGGGACGTCCCCCATCATCCGCATCGACACCAACCAAGGTATCTACGGTCTGGGCGAAGTGCGCGACGGCGCCACCAAAAACTACGCGCTGGAGCTGAAGAGCCGGATCCTCAACGAGAATCCCTGCAATGTCGACAAGGTCTTCCGCAAGATCAAGCAATTCGGCGGACCCGCGCGGCAGGGCGGCGGCGTGAGCGGTGTGGAAGTGGCGCTCTGGGACCTGGCCGGCAAGGCCTTCAACGTCCCCATTTACCAAATGCTCGGCGGCAAGTTCCGCGACCGCATCCGGATCTACTGCGACACCACCCCGTCGCGCGAGCCCAAGGAGTTCGGCCGGCGCCTGGTGGAGCGCAAGGAGGCTGGATTCACCTGGCTCAAGATGGACCTGGGCATCAACCTCGTGACGCAGACTCCCGGAACGGTCACTAGGCCGGAAGGGATCCAGCAACAGTATGGCGGACTCCCCATGGAGCACATGTTCATGGCGACCGAAGTCACCGAAAAGGGGCTCGCCATGATGGCCGAATATGTGGCAGCGGTGCGCGAGGTGGTCGGCATGGATATTCCCCTGTCCGCCGATCACTTCGGCCCCCTCAGCGTCAACAGTTGCATCCGGCTGGGCAAGGCGCTCACCAGGTACAACGTCTCCTGGCTGGAGGACATGATCCCCTGGCAGGAAACCGAGTTGTTGAAGAAGATCTCCGACGCGGTGGATATCCCCATCCTCACCGGCGAGGACATTTATCTTAAGGAGCCTTTCGAAACGCTCTGCCGCGCCCATGCGGTCGATATCATCCAGCCCGACCTCTTGACCTCCGGCGGCATTCTCGAGACCAAGAAGATCGGGGACATGGCCCAGGAGTACGGCGTTCCCATGGTCTTGCACTGCGCGCACACGCCCATCGGGGCGCTGGCCAGCGTGCACGCCGCGGCCGCCACGGAGAACTTCCTGGTGCTGGAGAATCATGCCGTCGATGTGCCCTACTGGAGCGACTTGGTGGACGGAATCGACAAGCCGATCGTGAATAAGGGCTACATCGCGGTTCCCGACAAGCCCGGCCTGGGCATCACGCTCAACGAAGCGGCCTGCAAGCAGCACATGGGCGAACCCGGATGGTTCGAGCCGACCGATCAATGGAACAACATCGGCCGCTCAAACGATCGCACCTGGAGTTAAGGGGCTGAGGTTAAGCCCGGGAGCTCTCGGATAGCTGGATTATTTATCGTTCACAATCGAAAAGGCCCAGAACCCTCCGTGGCTCAGCCACGTCTTTCAGGACGAAGGCAAAAGGGGACCTTCGGTTATGTTCCATAGATTTGCATCGACCGCGTTTGTGGCGGGCACGCTGCTGCTGGCATCGATGCCCTCACCCGGCTTGGCTCAGAATCACGGTGGCAGGTCCGGAGGCGGGCGCAGTAGTCCCTCCAGAGGATGGGCGGGAGGTAACCGCGGGCTGGGTTTTGCCGGCGGCAGCCGCAATTACGCTCCGCGCGGTTCCTACGGCGGAGGCCGTTACTCCGCTGGACAGAGCTATGCGAGCCCCCGCGGATACGAAGGACGGCGCGGATACTCGGGAGGCCCCAGCTACTATGGTGGCGGCTACGCGGCTCCACGTTCGTACCGGCGGCCCTTCTATCGAGGATATTATGGCGGGGGCGTTTATCTGGGTTACGGCGCTCCCTATGGGTATTCCTATGATCCCGGCTATGTCTACGACCCCTATGCCTACGATCCAGGCTATTCTTACGGACCGGCCCCCGCACCACCGGCCTGTACTGACGGCTCGTACGATCAGTATGGCAATTGGGTCCCAAATCCCAACTGCTATTCCGGCCCGCGGCAGTATCCGCCTCCGCAGCCGAACTACGATCCTAATCAGCTTCCACGGTACTATCGATAACCGGATCGCAGCAGGCGATACACGTTCTGGCTTCTGATCGTGTTCGCCGGAACCGGCGATGCGCAGCAAGCCGTCGCGCCATCTTTCCTGGTGCGCGGCGCGCTCGCTGCCCACAATGCGGTGCGAGCGCGGGTGGGAGTGGTTCCTCTCGAGTGTTCTGAGCGGTTGGCCGCGCGCGCGCAAGACTAGGCCAACACTCTCCTGGCGCGCAAGCAGTTCGTTCACCGCCCGAACTCGCCCTACGGCGAGAACTTGTTCGAGATCACAGGCGCGGCGGCATCAGCGGAGCAGGTGGTGAAAGCGTGGGCGGAGGACGGAGGTACGTTCCGCCTGATCGGCATCGGCCACGGCGGGTTCGAGCAAAGCTCGATTATGGTGGAGCTTTATCAACCAGACTTCACAAAGCCTGCGACGATGGCGGGGCGGTATCTCCAACTGAGCTCAGTAGAACGGCTCACCGCGGTGATTCCAACCGCCATATCCCGGAAGACGGGTTAACTTTCACGTTGTGCTCACCGGAGACCAGCCGGATCTACATTCGGGCCACGTTGAGATAAGAACGTTTATTACCACGTGACGGCAGCCAGGGGCGGACCGGCAGGCTGTATGGAGCCAAGATCCAGCTACTCACCCTGTTCGAAAAACCCGATGACCGCTGGACCACCGCGGCTAGCCCCCGGTTAGCCCACGTGTTCAGGCCGGGCAGGCCTGGGCACAGCGGGCAACGATGCTCTTCATGTATTCGGCCGCAAGGCCAGCGTTTTTGTCCACAAAGTCGATGCCCACGGTTTTGCCATCCACCACGGGAAGCGGATGGCAGAGCTCAAAACCGATGTATCCGCGGTAGCCTATGGCGAACAGGCCGCGCGCTGCGGCGAGGCATTGCTCTCCCGCGGTGACATGAATTCCGTCTGGACCCCGGTCGTACTCGCCGCCGAAGTGCGAAAGCGCCTGCAAGGGGCCGACCTCGATGACGGCGCGCTCGATACCGGCGGCGTCCAGGTCGTGCTCCAGGCGCGCGTCGAAGCAGACCTTCAAATGAGGAAAGCCCACCTCGCGCACCATGCGCAGACAATCGCGATAATCTCGAATCACCGGCGCATGGTTTTGGAGGGCCAGCGTAATCCCCCGGTCACCCGCATACCGGGCAGCTTCGGCAAGGCCCTGGCGGCACCACGCCCAGGTTTGTTCTTCGGAGAACGGCTGGTGGACCTGGCGCCACGCAGATTGGGCTATATCGTACCGGCTACCGCCCTCGGGCAGCATCGTTACGCCCGGCCAGGCCAGAAATACGCGCATTACTTTAGCGCCCAAATCCGCGGTCACGCGAATCAATTCGCGCACGTAGAGCAACTGGGACTCGCGGTGCTCGGGTATAGGGCTCGATAAATCGTTGTTGGCCGCCACCGCATAAATGTCGATGCCCTGGTCGCCGGCGAACTCGCGGAGTTGGCGGCATCGGCCGGGGGGCATATCGAGAGGGTTGGCGTGGGGCCGCTTGCCATCGATTTCGACGCCCTGGTACCCGAATTTGCGGGCGCGCTCGATCACCTGTTCCAACGTCAGGGCGTCGCCGCGATACCACACGCCCAGATAGGTGATGCTGTACAGACCGATCTTCACTTCGGCTGCGGGCGGTCTGGCGGCCAGAACATCCGCCGCTCCCAGGGTTGCCGCGGCGAGGGCGGCGCCGCCGGCAAAATCGCGACGGCTCATCGGGGACTGATCCGGTATCATCTTCTCCTCTTTTCCTCTGTTGGTTGACGGCGCCAAAACTGCCCGGGACCGTCGGCTCAGGTCCCGGGCGATTCCTCTTGGAAGTCCGGCGCCTGCCTAGTAATAGAACTTCACCGCGAGTTGCAGGTTGCGATTGCCGCCCGCGGTCGTGATCTGGCCGAACGTGCTGCCCCCATAACTCGAGTTGGGAAGACCCCACTGCGGCGTGTTCGAAACCGCATAAGCCTCCAATCTCAGTTGCAGGTACTTGTGCTCCGTGAAGTTGAAGTTCTTCACCAGCGTCATGTCTTCGTTGACCAGGGCGGGTCCGCGGCAGTTGGAGAGGTATCGTGGCGCCGACCCGTACGTGTAGTCGTCCGGCGAATTGAACGAATTCTGGTTGAAGTAGCTGTTCAGCCTGCCGGAAACCGGACCCGAGGTGCAGGGGTTGCCGGTCAGATTCGGACGCTGGACGGCTCCATCCCACAGGTTGCCGCTGTCCATGGTGACCTGTAAAGCCGCGCCGGACTGGGCCGAAATGATCGAGCTCAGCTCCCATCCGCCGACCAGGCCGTCCAGGACGCGGTTCATGTTCTTGCCGAAGGCGCGGTTGCGGCCGATGGGCAACTGGTAATCGAAGCTGACCACCACCCGCTGCGGCCGGTTCAGGCCCGACAGCGAACGCTCCTGCTTGAGATTGAACAGATTCTGGACGCTGCCGGCTACCGCGGCCCATTCGACATCGCTTCCGGCCTCGTCGGAGTTGCTGATCATTTTTGAGAACGTGTAGTGGGCCACCACGCTGAGACCGCGCGAGAACCGCTTCTCGTACTTGACCTGGAGCGAATGGTAGCTGGAGTCGCCCATGTTCGGCTCCGCGCGGTAACCGCCGGCGCTTCCGTATTCCGGAAAGCGGCGCAGCAGATTGTTCAACTGGATGGTGGGCTGATTGTAGTCGGTGGCGGTGGGATTGGTGATGACGCCGTAAAACGGGTTCGGCACTAAAGAAGTGAGCTTATCTACGCCCATGCTCCAGTACAACGGAGACAGGTTATTGAGCTGCGCGACGGCATCGTTGGTGTCGCCGAGGTACAGGCGTGTGCCCTTGCTGGCCGAGTAGTTCACCTCGACCACGCCATGGCCGGGAACCTCGCGCTGGATTGAGAAATTCCACTGCTGATACTGCGGATTCCGGTCATACGGTTCGGGTGTGCCCGCATCCATGCCGAGGAACGCCGACGGATTCTTGCCGGGCGGAAACGTCAAACCCGCCGGCCAGGGATTGGCGAAGGTGGCGTACTGCGAGAAACCGCCATCGAGGCTCCACGGCACGGAGGAATCGGTGAAACCGAACGCCGTTCCCACCTCGCCTTTGACCGTGTGCCGCGATACGGTGTAGAAGATGCCATAGGCGGCGCGGATGGAGGTCTTGTTGTTCAGGGCGTAGGCAAAACCGAAACGCGGCTGGAAGTTCTTCCAGTCGCCATTGTAAGGCGTGCGGTCGCCGGGGCCCGCGAACCTCATCAGGCCCAGCAGGTTCGGAAAGACCGCTTTGACTTGGGGAATGTTGGCAATGGGAGCGGGCGCATTGAGATCCAGCCAGTTGATGCGGTCGAAACGGTCGACTCGCGGAATGTCGGCGTCCCATCGCAGACCGAAGTTAAAGGTGAGTTTACGGCTGACCCGCCAGTCGTCGTTGATGTAGGCGCCGGCATACCCGGCAGACTGACAGGTGGGATAGTCGATGGTGACGGTCCCGCCGCTGCCAAAGCCGAGCAAGGCCGAAGCCAGCCCGTCTCCCTGGCTGGAACTCGAGGATAGAGGATTCAGTCCGGTCTGCTTGCGGGCGAAGGAGAACCCTCCGCCGGGCAAGTTCGGCTGGTAGTAATTCTCCTGGACCTTTCGAAACTCGGCGCCGGCCTTGATGGTATGGCCGCTGATGATCTTGGTCACCGAACCCAGATACTGGTACATGGTTTCCCAGCGGTGGATGATGGCGTATCCACCCACGCCCATCGAGCGGTACTGGGCCGAGAACTGCGGGAAGTCTTTGGTTCCAGTGGGTGCGGTCATGTACGCCGGAAGGCCCAAGGTAGTAGCGTCAAATCCCGTGCTCAGCGGGTCGCGAAGCGATGCTACCCGCAGCACACCCGCACGCGCGGTGTAGATCGTTGTCGGGCTCTGGGTCCGCGTGTAGTCCATGATGAAGTTCTGGGAACGGGCAGTCCCGGGGTTGCCGTTGAACGATGGGTTGCCCACCAGGTTGGCCACTCCGCTATAGGACCAGTCCACGCTGTAGCGGGAGCTGAAGCGCTGCCGGTCTGAGATGTTCTGATCGATTTTGACGTCGATCTTATGGTCATGGCTGGGCGTGCTGCCCTGGGCGAACCAGTTGTTGGCGTGGGTAAACGGGTTGCCGGCGGAGGTGGGCGCAGGATAGAACTTCATGAAGTTGAGCGTGATCGGGTTTTGCCGGGTTAGCGGGATGAGGTTCCCCGCGATCGGGGCTCGCACACGGTTGCCGCTGGCGTTGGTGGTGAGGTTATAGGGATCGTAAATAGGGACGAGATTGCCGTTGGCCAGGCGCGTGTTCGAAAAGTCTCCCGTCAACTGCTGTGGTGTAGGCACGCTGGCAGTGCTGGTAGTGGCGCTCAGTTGGTTGTAGTAGTCGGTGTTGAAGAAGAAGAATGTCCGGTTCTTCCCGTTGTAGATTTTGGGTAGATAGACCGGCCCGCCGATCGTTCCGCCCAGCCAGTTGCGGTGGGAATCGGCCAGCGGGCTGTTGCGGGAATTGGAGAACCAGTTATTGGCATTCAGAGCGGCGTCGCGGCGGTAATAGTAACCCACGCCGTGGACCTGGTTAGTGCCGCTCTTCGACACCATGTTGATCACAGTGCCACCGGTGTTGCCGAACTCCGCGCTGAAGAAGTTGGTCTGAATCTTCACCTCTTCGACTGCGTCCGACGTGGGTGTGTACTTGACATCGGTGATGCCGCCATTCTGCTCGATGGAGGTGAGCGCGGCTCCGTCCATCAGCACCTCCGAGGAGTTGTTGCGAACCCCGTTGGAGATGAAGCTGACTCCGCCGGTCGAACCGACAATTCCGGGGGCCAAAGCCACCAGGGAAAGCGGGTTGCGGCCGCTGTTTGGCACCGACTGAATGAGGCGGTTCTCAACCACCTGTCCCAAGGTCGCCGAAGTGACATTGAGCAGCGGCGCCGACCCCGATACGTCGACCGAGGTCGTCAGCGAGCCGATGGTGAGCTTCATGTCCACGGTTGCCTGCTGCTGCACTTCGAGAGCAAACGCCGCCTGTGTGGTCTTCTCGAAGCCGGTAGCCTCGACCGTCACCGAATATTTCGCCGGCGGCAGGCCCGGGAAAATGTACCGACCCGCGGAATCCGCCGTAGTCGGGTAGTTCAGCCCACGGTCAACGTCCGTGGCCGTAATTTTTGCGTTCGGCACCGCAGCGTTTGTGGCATCCGTAACTGTGCCCCGTATGGACCCTGTGGATGTCTGGCACCAGGCGACGATGCAGGTGAACAGAACGAGAAAAAGAACCCTTCGCATGTTCCACCCCTTTCCGGTTCCTTGCGAAATCCGTTGGACTCAGAATAAGGCATCGAGCCGGCACAGTCAACGGAGATTAAGATACTCTGACCTTCAACGGCGCGCCGTGGGTTGGGCGGAGAGCAGGAGGAGCGCCGGGGCGGCCGCGCCGTCACCTGGCGGAGAATGGAGCGGCACGCTATAATCAGCTCGGACCGTCACCGGGGACGGGCTTCCGGCGCGAGGAGGCAACCATTCCGGCGATAACGAAGCGGCGCATGGCGGTGGTGATCGGCATTGGCGTGTCCGCCTGGCTGGTGGGCGCGGCCAGTGGACAGAATATTGTGGTGGATGCCGCGCCGTCGCACGCGGTAAATTCATTCAGCCCGCCGCGAGCTCTCGGCGGCGCGATTGACCGCCTGCGCGGCGGAGCCACCCAAGAGCAGAACGAGAAGAACACCGAGAGGCTGCTGACCGATCCGGTGCTCAAGGAACTCCTGGGCGCGGGGTGGGGCACCGTCACGTATCGCCAGAACACGGAACTGATGATCGAGGCGTGGCACTGGAATCCGCACGGCGCCTGGAGCAATGCGGCCAAACAGGAGGGCTATTTCACCGGCAGTGCGGAGCCAACTGCTGAGAAAATACTCCATTCCTGGGCCTACCCGCTCCCCCATCGCGGCGCCACCCAGGGCGATGGCAACGGCTGGTCTCGTTTGACCGACGGAGACCTGAAGTCCTACTGGAAGAGCAACCCTTACCTGACCAAAGCCTATACCGGCGAAGAGGACTCTCTGCACCCGCAATGGGTCATGATCGACCTGGGCGCGAAGGTGGACGTCAATGCCATCCAGATCGCGTGGGCCGACCCGTATGCCAGACGTTACTACGTGCAGTTCTGGACCGGCGAGCAGGAGCCGTTTTACAACGGGATCAATCGGGGCGCCTGGCAGACTTTCCCGATGGGCTCCGTCAGCGACGGCAAGGGTGGAACGCCTCTGCTCAAGCTGATGAACTGGAAGATCCCGGTGCGATACCTTCGCATCTGGATGACGCAATCGTCCAATACTTGCGACACGCACGGCGCCGGGGACAAACGGAACTGCGTGGGCTACGCGATCAACGAACTGTACGTCGGCACGGTGTCCACCGACGGCCAGTTCACCGATATCGTCAAGCATCTCCCGAACCGGCAGCAGACCATCACCTGGCCCTCTTCCGTCGATCCGTGGCACGCCGCCAGCGACCTGGACTACGGTCGCGGAGACCAGATCGGATTCGACTTCTTCTTCAATTGCGGGGTGACCCGCGGGCTTCCGGCGATGATCCCGACCGCGCTCCTCTACGCGATCCCGGAGGATGCTGCCAACGAGATCGCATACCTGTACAAGCGCAAGTATCCGATCTCGTGGATCGAGATGGGAGAAGAGGCGGATGGGCAGCGCGTGCTCCCGGAGGACTACGCCGCGCTGTACATTCAGTTCGCCGCCGCCATCCACAAGCTGGTGCCGAACGCGCCTCTGGGCGGGCCGGCTTTTGAAGGGACGGCGGGCGATGTCGACTCCTGGACCGACGCCAACGGCAGGGTCTCCTTTCTGGGCCGGTTTGTAGACTACCTCAAGGCTCGCGGCCATCTGCAGGATTTCAAGTTCTTCTCTTTCGAGCACTATCCCTGCTACAACCGGCCTTGTACCGAATGGAGTTCTTTGTATGACGAGCCGGAGGCGGTCAATCACGTAATCCAGGCGTGGAAGGACAACGGCTTGCCGCCGAATGTGCCGTTTTTCATGACGGAAGGTAACGACCTCCGCGACAATGTAGGGGGTACCGTCAAGGCCGGCCTCTGGCTGGCCGATTACGTGGGCGCCATGATGACCGCCGGCGCCGCGGGGACTTACTATTTCCATTACATCGCCTCCGGCGGCCGCGGAGGGGGCGGAGGCGGCTTCTTGCCGATCGACGATAATAACCGCGTGAGATACTATCCGCCGCAGTATCTGGCTGCGCAAGTGATTACTAAGGAGTGGGCGGAACCGACGGACAAGATTCACAAGCTCTTCAAGGTGGCGAGCGACGTCAAGGACAACAACGGTAAGATCCTGGTGACTGCTTACGCTCTGGAGCGGCCGGATGGACAATGGTCCGTAATGCTGGTAAACAAGGACCCGGACGAGGACCATTCCGTTAAGGTGGCGTTTCGAGATACGAGCGCGGGCCGGAATCGTTACTTTTTGGGCGCCGTAGACCGCATTGTCTTCGGAGCGGCCGAATACCAGTTTCATCCCGATCCGGTTCCTCCCGGCGCCAACCTGCAGGCCGGCAAGGGCGGCGGGCGGGGCCGGGGAGCCATCAGCGGCCACCCTGACCCGGACGGGCCGCCATCCAAATCGACACTGACCGCCGGCGGACCGGAAATGCTGTATAGGCTTCCCAAGGCTTCGATCATCGTGCTGCGAGGCAGGCTTGCTCCGGCGAACGAAAAATCGGGCGCGCATAACTGATTTTTCCGACTTGAGAAAGGAGTTCCAAATGGCTTCCACCGACGATATCAAGCGTCGCGAATTTCTGGCCCCGGCAGCGGCCGGCTTAGCCCTCACGCTGGTCCCGAGACACGTGCTGGGCGGGCCCGGATATGTCGCACCGAGCGATAAGATTACCTTGGCCTACATCGGATGCGGTACCCAGGGAACGCGGGAAATGCTGCGGCTGATCGCCACTCCGGAGGTGCAGATTACCGCCGTGTGCGATCCCGTCAAGGACGGCACAAACTACGTGGATTGGGACAAGACGGGAATCCGTGACAGCGTGCGCAAAACTCTGGAAAACCCCAATTGGGGAGCCGGAGTCACCGGCATCCGCGCCGGCCGCGACATGGCGAAAGAGATTATCGAAACTTACTATGCCAGGAAGCGGGCGTCCGAGGATTTCCATGGTGTGGCCAGCTACGCCGATTTTCGCGAACTCCTGGAAAAGGAGAAGGATCTCGATGCCGTTAAGATCATGACGCCCGACCATCTGCACGCCACGATTTCGATTGCCGCGATGAAGAAACGGAAGCATGTCCTGATGCACAAGCCGCTGTCCAACCGTGTGGCGGAGGTGCGGATGGTGGTGGATTCGGCCCGCAAGACCGGGGTCGCGACCCACCTGCTGGCGTGGCGGGCTCCACTCACGTCGCTGCGGCAGATGATCATGGACGGAGCGATCGGCAACATCAGGGAAGTGCATAACTGGACCGATCGCCCGTTCTGGCCCCAGCAGCTTGCACTTCCCACGGACCGGCCTCCGGTTCCGCCGAATTTCGATTGGGACTTGTGGCTGGGACCGGAGCACGAGCGGCCGTATCATCCGAGCTACACACACGCCGTGTTCCGCGGATGGTACGATTTCGGCGGGGGCAGCATCGCGGACATGGGCAACTACAGCCTCTGGCCGATTTTCATGGCGCTCGACCTGCCGGTACCCTCCAGCGTTGAGGCACAGTCCAGTTCCAGTTGCGAGATCAACGACCAGGTGAGCACCGTCAAGATGAATGACTTCGCGTTTCCATACGCCAACCGCGTGTGCTTCAAGTTTGCTGCCCATGGCCAGTGGCCGGCGATGAAGTTGTATTGGTATGACGGTGGAATGCGCCCTTTTACGCCCGACGAGTTACTGGAAGACGGTAAGTCAATTCCTGCTACCGGGAGTCTGTTCACTGGCGACAAGGGTGTAATTCTGAACAACGATCTGATTCCCGCCAGGAGAATGGGGGAGTACCGCGCCGCCAAAGGCATTCCGGAACCCCAAGGGGGACGGGGCGGGCGCGGAGGGCGCGCCGGCGGCGGCGAGACGGAGTGGGTCGCGGCGTTCAAGGGTGGTCCGGCCTCGCAGGGCAACTTCCTCAATGCGGCCAACTGCTCGGAGGCCATCGCACTGGCAGGAGCTGCAATCCGGTACAGCCGGACGGTTTTCGGCGAAAACCATTGCGCGCCGGCGCTGCTGTGGGACAAGGAGGCGATGAAGTTCTCCAACGCTCGCGACGCGAACCAATATCTGACCCGCGAGTACCGCGACGGATGGAAACTGGCGAGCGCATAAGGAGGTGTATATGGACGCAATCTCGAGAAGAGGATTTCTGAAGAATTCGGCGGCGGGGGCGGGTATGGCCGGGCTCTTGCACGCCAATCCGCTCGGACAGCCGATCGGAAGCCAGACCTATCCGCACCGTCAGCGGATCAAGGACGGCGACTTTGCCGGCCTGTGCAAGGACATGACGGCCCTTGGAATCGGGATCGTGGAGCTGTGCTCTCCGGGTTACGGCGAGTTCGCCAGCCTCGCGGACGGAAAGCAGACCCGGAAGATCCTGGAAGATCACGGACTCAAGTGCCCAAGCGCCCACTTCGAACTGGAGGAGCTGCGGAACAAGCAACAACAGTCGATTGCCTGGGCCCACGATCTCGGGATGACGCAGATGGGCACCGCGAGTCTTAACGGGCACGTGGAAAACGGCAGCACCACCATGGATGCCGTGAAGAAGGCGGCGGACGAATATAACAGGATCGGCGAAGCGGCGGCCAAGGCCGGCATCCAGCAGTTCCTCCACGACGAGCGCTTCGAGATGTCCAAGGTCGATGGCCGCCTCACCTACGAAGCCCTCCTGGAATTGCTCGATCCCAAACTGGTGAAGATGCAGTTCCAGATGTCCGCGATGAGAACCGTCGGTGACCCGGTGATGTACTTCACGAAGTACCCCGGGCGATTCGTCTCGATGCACCTACAGGGCGTCGATCTTAACGCGCCCGCGCCGGGCTCCGGGGGCGGGCAGGGCGCACGCGGAGGCCGAGGCGGCCGCGGAGGCGGGCTGGCCGTGGGGAAGGACAGCCTCGACTGGCCCAAGATCTTTGCCGCGGCCAAGACCGGCGGCGTGAAGAACTACTTCATCGAGCAGAGCTGGGACCTCACGGTCCAGAGCGTAGCGTATCTGAAGGCGCTGAACGCCTGATCGCCACACCGGGTGCGGCCCCACTCTTGCTGCCCTGCTCGGCACTGACCAGGAGGGCCACGCGAAACTCGGACAGTTGCCGTCGTGAACCAAAGAGCCGTTAACGTCGGGTTCTGGGTTAGGCTCAATACTGTTCACTTAATTACCTTGATGTAGTCGGCATAGTTGACCGGACTGGTGGCCGGCGCGTTGCGCGGACGAAGCGGAAAGTTGCTCATCTTGCGCTTGACGCCCCGTGGAATCTGTCGACCGCGGCTCGACACGACCCTTTCTTC
>Ga0209698_10000163_pt1 | contig 70499 bp, 71 predicted proteins | sample LitLauG_LLR_2012_FD_187203 | JGI IMG/M metagenome (GOLD analysis project Ga0209698, IMG submission 187203) | Freshwater sediment microbial communities from Pennsylvania, USA - Little Laurel Run_MetaG_LLR_2012 (SPAdes) (version 2) | ecosystem: Environmental > Aquatic > Freshwater > Creek >... | reverse complement strand
GCTCGAAGCGCTCGCGCGCAGCCAGCACGTGTCCCCATCGGTCGTGTTCGCGGGCGCCGTCTCCGACAGCGAGCGCGATGACTGGCTGCGGCGCTCAGCGCTGCTCGTCATGCCGAGCCGCCTCCCGGGTGGCGGCGGCGCGGGGGAGGGGTTCGGGATCGTCTATCTCGAGGCGGGGGCCTTCGGCAAGCCGGTCGTCGCGGGCAACGTCGGCGGTGCGCTGGACTCGGTGCTGGACGGCCAGACCGGGCTGCTCGTGGACCCGACCGACCCAGCCGCCGTCGCCGGCGCCGTCACCAGGCTGCTGCTCGATCCGGAGCTCGCCGGGCGCCTCGGCCGGGCGGGAGCGGAGCGCGCCCGGAGCCTGGCGTGGCCGCTCACAGCACGCCGCGTGCAGGACGTGCTGCTCGCCGAGCTCGCGCGCCGGGGCCGGCGATGAGGGTCCTGTATGTCAACCACACCGCCGAGGTGAGCGGCGGCGAGCGATCGCTGCTCACGCTGCTCGAGGCGCTCGGGCCGCGCGTCAGCCCGCTCGTCGCGACGCCGCCCGGGCAGCTGGCCCGCGAGCTCGAGCGCATCGGCGTTCCCACCGTCCCGATCACCGGCACCGCCGGCAGCCTGCGGCTTCACCCGCTGCACACCCCCGTCGCCCTCGCGCAGATGAGCGCGGCGGCCGTGCAGGTCCACCGCGCCGCGCGCGCGCACCGCGCACAGGTGATCCACGCGAACTCGATACGCGCCGGCGTGGTGCTCGCCGGTGGACGGCCGTCTCGGACGGCCGCCGTCACCCACGTCCGCGACTGCCTGCCCGCGGGCGCCGTCAGCAGCGCGACGCTGCGCCTGATCGCGCGCCGCTCGAGCGTCGTGCTCGCGAACTCGCACTACACCGCGCGCTCGGTGAGGGCCGCCGCACCCGGCGCGAGGCTCGAGGTGGTCCACAACCCGGTCGACGTGCGCCGCTTCGACCCCGAGCGCGTCGACCGCGCCCGGGCCCGCGCGGCACTCGGAGCCGCCGGGCGCAGCGGCGTGCTGCTGGGGGTCGTCGCGCAGCTCAGCCCGTGGAAGGGGCAGGACACCGCGGTCGAGGCGACCGGGCTGCTGGCCGCAGCCGGCGCCGACGTGCACCTGCTGCTGATCGGGTCCGCCAAGTTCACCGCAAGCGCCACGCGGTTTGACAACGAGTCCTACGTCGCCGCCCTGAAGTCCCGCATCGCCGAGCTCGGGATCGGCGACCGCGTGTCCTGGCTCGGCGAGCGCGAGGACATCCCCGAGCTGATGGGCGCACTCGACATCCTGCTGCTGCCATCCCACGAGGAGCCGTTCGGCCGTGCGCTGATCGAGGCGATGTCCCTCGGCGTCCCGGTCCTCGCCACGGAGGTCGGCGGGCCGGGGGAGATCATCCGCGACGGCGTCCAGGGACGGCTGCTCCCGCCCCGCGACGCGCGAGCCTGGGCGGACGCCGTGAGCGAGCTCGCCGCGCACCCGGAGATCGCACGCGAGATGGGACGCGCCGGCCGCGAGAGAGTCGCGGAGGCGTTCACGCCCGAGCACCACGCCGCCGCGGTGTTCTCCGTCTACGAGCGTGCGCTGCAGACACTCCCAGCTTGACAACGGTCAGGGGCACCATAAAGTTCACACGACCCTGAACGTGTATCGCCTAGTTTCGTTGCACGGATGCCACCCACCTACCACCTAACCCACCTGCAGACCCTCGAGTCTGAGGCGATCCACGTCATGCGCGAGGTCGCCGCCGAATTCGAGCGTCCCGTGCTGCTCTTCAGCGGCGGCAAGGACTCGATCGTGCTGCTGCGGCTCGCCGAGAAGGCGTTCCGGCCCGCACCGCTCCCGTTCCCCGTCATGCACGTCGACACCGGGCACAACTTCCCCGAGGCGATCGAGTTCCGCGACCGGCGCGCGGAGGAACTCAGCGTGAGGCTGATCGTCGCCTCCGTCGAGGATTCGATCCAGGCGGGCCGCGTGGTCGAGGAGAGCGGGCCGCGCGCCTCGCGAAACGCTCTGCAGACCGTGACGCTGCTCGACGCGATCGCCGAGCACGGGTTCGACGCCGCGTTCGGGGGGGCGCGCCGCGACGAGGAGCGCGCGCGGGCGAAGGAGCGGATCCTCTCCTTCCGCGACGAGTTCGGCCAGTGGGAGCCCCAGCGCCAGCGCCCCGAGCTCTGGAGCCTCTACAACGGCCGCCTCCACAAGGGCGAGCACGCCCGCGTCTTCCCGATCTCCAACTGGACCGAGCTCGACGTGTGGCAGTACATAGCCGAGGAGGAGCTCGAGGTCCCGTCGATCTACTTCGCGCACGAGCGCGAGGTGTTCGCGCGGGACGGCATGCTCTACGCGGTCAGCCCGTTCGTCGAGATGATGGAGAGCGAGGTGCCGTTCACGGCGACGGTCCGCTACCGCACCGTCGGCGACATGAGCTGCACCGGAGCTGTCGAATCCAGCGCCGCAACGCTCGAGGAAGTCGTCACCGAGATCGCCGCGACCGAAATCACCGAGCGCGGGCAGACCCGCGCCGATGACCAGGTGACCGAGGCGGCGATGGAGGACCGGAAGCGCAAGGGCTACTTCTGATGGACACGCCACGCTCAACCTCAGGGGTCGTCGCGAACGGAAACGGCCACGACCAGCGGGCCAAGGCGCGCGCGCTCGCCGGCGACGGCGCGGCCGAGGCCTTCCGGCGCCTCACCGAGCGGCCCGTCGACCTGCTGCGCTTCGCGACCGCCGGCTCGGTCGACGACGGCAAGAGCACGCTGATCGGCCGCCTGCTCTACGACTCCAAGCAGGTCCTCGTCGACCAGCTGGAACACGTCGAGCAGGCCAGCGAGCGGATGGGCCATGATTTCCTGGACCTGTCGCTGCTGACCGACGGGCTGCGCGCCGAGCGCGAGCAGGGCATCACGATCGACGTTGCCTACCGCTACTTCGCGACCGCCCAGCGGCGTTTCATCATCGCCGACACGCCCGGGCATGAGCAGTACACGCGCAACATGGTCACGGGCGCGTCCACGGCGGATCTCGCGATCGTCCTGATCGATGCCCGAAAGGGCGTCATCTCGCAGTCCAAGCGCCATGCCTTCATCAGCTCGCTGCTCGGCATCCCTCACATCGTGGTGTGCGTGAACAAGATGGACCTCGTCGACTTCGACCAGGACGTGTTCGACTCGATCGTCGAGGAGTTCGACAGTTTCGCGGCGCGTCTTGAGATGCCCGACGTCACGTTCATCCCGATCTCCGCCCTGCTCGGCGACAACGTGGTCGAGCGCTCAGAGGCGATGCCCTGGTATCAGGGCCCGCCGCTCCTGTACCACCTCGAGCACGTCCACATCGCCTCAGACCGCAACCTGATCGACGTCCGCTTCCCCGTGCAGTGGGTGATCCGCCCGCCCGCCTCAAGCGTCGCGGACTACCGCGCCTACGCCGGGCAGGTCGCGGGAGGGGTGATGCGCCCCGGCGACGACGTCGTCGTGCTTCCCGGCGGCCATCACACGAAGATCGCAGGGATCGACACGTTCGACGGCCCCGTGCCGGAGGCGTTCCCGCCGATGTCCGTGGCGCTCCGCCTGACCGACGACATCGACGTCTCGAGGGGCAGCACGATCGTCCGCTCGCAGAACCAGCCGACGGTCGCGAACAGTTTCGAGTGCCTGGTCTGCTGGATGTCCGAGCACCCGCTCAGCCCCAAGCGGCGCTACCTCGTCAAGCACACGACCCGCACGGTGATGGTCGGCGGGATCGACGTGCGCTACAGGATCGACGTCGAAAGCCTGCGCCGCGACGAGGACGTCGAGACGCTCGAGCTGAACGACCTCGCGCGCGTGCACCTGCGTCTCAGCGCGCCGCTCGTGTTCGACTCCTATCGCCGCAACCGCGTCACTGGCAGCCTGATCGTGATCGACGAGGCGACCAACGAAACGGTCGCCGCCGGAGTCGTACTCGACACCGAGGTCGAGGACCCCACACTCACCGACGAGAAGACCGAGCGCAGCCCCAACGTCCGCTGGCAGGGGTCGAAGATGACCCGCGAGCGCCGCTGGCGCGAGCTCGGCCACGGCGGCGCGACGCTCTGGTTCACCGGCCTGCCGGGCGCCGGCAAGTCCACCGTCGCCTCGGCGGTCGAGGAGCGCCTGATCGAAGCGGGCCTGCCCGCATTCCTGCTCGACGGCGACAACCTCCGTCACGGGCTGAACGGAGATCTCGGCTTCGACGAGCGCGCCCGCAGCGAGAACGTGCGCAGGACCGCGCATGTCGCGCGGCTGATCGCGGAGTCCGGGACGATCGCGCTGGTGAGCCTCGTCAGCCCGTATGAGGCAGACCGCCAGGCCGCGGGTGCGCTGCACGCCGCGGACGACCTCGCGTTCCTTGAGATCTTCGTCGACGCTCCGCTGGAGCTGTGCGAGCAGCGCGACCCGAAGGGCCTCTATGCGCGTGCCCGCTCGGGCGAGCTCGAGAGCATGACGGGTGTGGGCGCTCCCTACGAGCGGCCGAGCGAGCCCGACCTCGTCCTCGGCAGCAGCTCGGAAACGATCGAGGAAGAGGTCGAGCGCGTGATGGCGCTGCTCGCAGACCGCGGGCTGATCAGGACCGCCGACTGATCAGGCGGGCCGGCGGGCGCGGCCGTCCGCGCCCGCCACGCTGCACGCGCGCTACTTGCCCGCGCGCAGGGTTATCGGCGAGCTGTAGGCCGAGACGAACTTCCCGGGCTTGACCTTGACGAAGACCCGGTAGCTGCCGCCGTGAATGATCTTGCTGATGATGCTGAAGCGCGAGAACGTCAGCCCGCCCTTCTTGGCGACCGTCGAGAACTGGCTCGAGTAGCGAGTGGTGGCTTCGTTCTTGCCCGGCCTGGTCGCTTTGAGCAGCTGGAAGTAGACGTGCGCGCCGACCGCGGCGGGCGTGACCGTGCCGTACAGGCGCACGAAGCCGGGTGTCGAGCTCGTCTTGACGTGGAAGGTGACCTTCAGCGCGGCGTGAACGATCGTCGCCGTGCTGTACAGCGGCCTGGCGTCGAGCGTGACGACGCGGAACTGCGTGCTCGTCGTGAGGTTCGCGACGCGGAAGGAGAAGCGGCCCGCGGCATCGGTCGTGCCGGCGGCACCGATCGACGTGAACGATTCCAGGTAGGGGTATGGGCTCGCCTGCAGCTGGACTTTGCGACCCGCGGCACCGAAGCCCCTGAGCGTGCCGTTGAGGATGAACGTCGAGCCGGCCGTCACGGTCAGGCTGGTCGGCACTTCGATCTTGGCCTTGCCCTTGGGGCGGAAGATGTGGTCCTTGCCCGCGATCACTTCGCCGGTGCTCGTCACCGCGACGACCCGGAAGTGGTAGGTCGCGCCCGCCTGGAGCCCGGTGACCTGCTGCCCGACGGGGACCTTGGTGGTCTGGCTGCCGACCGGCGTGAGCGGCGTCTGCTGCCCGTAGGCGGTCGTCAGCCCGTATTGGAACTGGTAGCTCGTCGGGATGCCGTTCGGGCTGATCGTCGCCGTCAGCAGCGCCGAGGTCGCCAGGACGTGCTGCGCGCCTCCGGTCACGGCGCGCGGTTTGGCTTTGCGGCTCGCGGCGCTCGCCGGAGCGGCCGCGAGGGATGTTGCGGGGACCGTCACGGCAAGGGCCGCGCTCACCACGATCGGTGCGCTGATGAGAAGTCTGCGGCAGATCTTGCTGGTGCCCATCGGGGGGTTCCCTCCGTCTATTAGCTTGTCGATGCGGGCCGCGGTGGTGGCCTCGTGCGCGGTTCTGCGGCGCCTGATCATCCCTAGAAACCCCGCAGGATGGCATTCGTTGCGGTCTCATCTGCGGATTCTGGCCGCCTGGGAGGTTCGGCGCCGGCCGCGTAATGCCTGTACATCGTCGGGGCGCGGGCAGGTTTGAGGAGGTATGCGGGGGTACAGGAAAGATATCTGATAAAGTAAGTGAGGAACCTGCGATCTTGGAAATGGAGCCGGCATGACCCTCCTGCTGATCCCCGCCATCTGGATACTCGGACTCGCCCTCGTCGCAGGCCTCTGCATGGCCGCCAGGCGCGGTGACTCTCAGCCGGAAGCAGCCTGCGACGCTCACGGGGTCAATCTCCGGGCGTCCGTTGACAGCCGGCAGGGGCGGCGCGCCACGGCAGCCGAGCACGGCGAGTTCGCCGGAGCCGGCCGCGCCGCCGCCTGAGGCAGCACCCTCCGCTCAGGCCCACCTTCACAAAATAGTCACGTGGGCGTCGCTCGTTTCGTCACCCTATGGATCGGGACTGCGCGAGGCAGCGACTGCCGCGCGCCCTGTGCCCGCCCGGAGCCATCACAGTGTCCACAGAGTCGATAACAAGTCCCGTGCCGGTCGCCCAGGCCGGCAGCACGCGGTGCTCGAGCTGCGGGTCACCGGTCGCCTCCGACCAGCGCTACTGCCTCGAGTGCGGTGAGCGCCAGGTGGCGAGGAGCAGCTTCCTCGCCGCGGGACCGCCGACGGCCGGCGCGGGCACGCCGCCCACGCCCCCCGCGCCGGTTCCCGCCCAGGACGCGGACGCCGCGGCGAAACGCGCCAGCACACTGACCGCGCTCGCCGGGATCGGGCTGCTGCTGCTCGCGATGGGCGTCGGCGTCCTGATCGGCCGCGCGGGCTCCTCCAAACCCGCCTCCGCCGCGCCGCAGGTGATCACCGTCGGATCGACCGGAGGGGGCGGCGCAGCCGGCGCCTCCGCCGAAGTCACCTTCACCTCGGACTGGCCCTCCGGCACAACCGGGTACACCGTCCAGCTCCAGACGCTGCCGAGCACCGGCACGTCCGTCGCGGCAGTCGAAGCGGCGAAGACCGCGGCGACCGCCAAGGGTGCCGCCGCGGTCGGCGCCCTGAAGTCAGACGAATTCAGCAGCCTGCCGTCCGGCAGCTACATCATCTACTCCGGGGACTTCCACAAGAAGGCCGAAGCGCAGAAAGCCCTGGAACACCTCAAGAAATCCTTCCCGGCGGCGAAGGTCCTATCGGTCTCCAACGGCGGCTCCGCCGGGTCCTCCGGCTCCGAATCGGAATCTGAATCGTCCGGGACGAGCGGCGGGGTCGGCAACAACCTCACCAAACCCGCGCCGCCCTCGACGCTTCAGAGCCTCGCCAAAGCCAAAGGCAAGAACTACGCCGAAAAATCCAAGAACCTCCCGAACGTGATCTCGACCGGCCCCTGATCGGATGGGCATCGTCTCCAGCAGCGACCGCAACGGCGGCCGGCCACCGCTCCCGACGCCGCAGAGCACGCCTCCGGACGGGCAGGCGCACGGGGCGCCGCCCGCCGAGCCCACCGGCGACTCCGGCGAGCTGCGGCGCCGCCGCGACGCCCTCGCCGAGCATGTGACCGAGCTGCACTGGGACCTCGGCGGCCTCGCCTACGAGATGGCGATCCGTGATCACTTCCGGCTCGATGTGCTCGTGCGCCGCGCGGCTGTGCTGCAGGAACGCGACGCCGAGCTGGCCGAGGTCGAGCGGCTGCTGCGAATGGAGAAGGACGGCGTCGTCGGCAACTGCCCAGCCTGCTCAGCGCCCCACAGCCGCGGGGCGCTGTTCTGCTGGCAGTGCGGCGCGCAGCTGATGGAGCGCCTTCCGAGCAGCGCGGCGGCTCCGCAGGAGGATTCGACCGAGGTGATGGACGCGCTCCTGGCCCCGCATCCGGCACGCCCTGCCGATCCGGCCGGTTAGGGCCGGCTGATGGCGGACGAGCGCCCGAGGCCCTGCGCGGTATGCGGCTCGCCGCTGGCCCACGACCAGGTCTACTGCCTCTCGTGCGGAGCACGCAGCGGCGAGCGCAGCCCGCAGCTGCAGGAAATGCTCCGCCAGATCGGCGACAGCGGCGCCGACGCGCCCGCCGGCGAGCACCCGCCCGCCGCCGTCCCGGCCGCACCCGTCCGCGGACCGCTCGGGCTGCCGCTGCTGGCGCTGCCCTCACCGCGCATCTCTGCGCTGCTCGTGCTGGTGTTCCTCGGCTTCGGCGTATTGCTCGGCGGAGCCGCCGGCTCGAGCGTCCAGGACACGCTCGCGGCGGCGTCCTCGCGGCACATACGGCTCGTGGTCCCCTCGACCCAGGCGAGCGCGAAGGCACCGTCCAGCACCTCCTCGGGGGAATCCGCGGAATCAACGCCGGAAAGCTCGGAACCGTCCTCGACTCCGGAAGCGACCCCGAAGACGGCCAGCACCGCCGCGGCCGCGCCGGCATCCGAAGAAGGACTTGAAAACGGCGAATCGAGCTCCGGGGAAGGGGAATCCTCGACCCCCGCCGGCCCGAAGCCGCTCACGAAGCTCCCGCCCGTGAAGCACGTGTTCGTGGTGACGCTCTCCGACCAGCCGTATGCGTCGGTGTTCGGGCCCGCGTCGGCGTCGCCCTACATCTCAAAGACGCTCGAGAAGCAGGGCGAGCTACTGGTCCGCTACGACGCGGTGGCCCACGAAGAGCTCGCCAACGGCGTCGCCCTGATCAGCGGCCAGGGGCCGACCGTCGAAACGGCCGCGAACTGCCAGAGCTACTCGCCGATGACGGTGACCGGAACAGGCGAACAGGAACAGGTGCTCGGCAACGGCTGCGTCTACCCGCAGAGCACCAAGACACTGCCCGGCCAGCTCACCGAAAAGCACCTCACATGGCGTGCCTACGTGCAGGGCATGGACGAACCCGGGACCGCGATGGGCGCCTGCGGCCACCCGGCGCTCGGGTCGGCCGACCCGACGTCCGGGCAGAGCCCGGGCAGCGGCACGTACTCGACGTTCCGCAACCCGTTCGTCTACTTCCAGTCGGTCGTGTCCTCCTCCGCATGTGCCTCGAGCGACGTCGGAGCGAGCCAGCTGTCGAAGGACCTGTCCTCGGCCGCCACGACCCCGAGCGTGTCCTACATCGTCCCGGACCGCTGCCATGACGGCAACCCGACACCGTGCGCCGCGGGTGCGCCCGCCGGCCTGAAGCCCGCTGAAAGCTTCCTGAAGACCGTCGTCCCGGAGATCACCGCCTCGAAGGCGTTCAAGGCGGACGGGCTGCTCATCATCACGGTCGATCAGGCGCCCGCGACGGGGGAACTCGCCGACTCGAGCTCCTGCTGCGGGCAGCCGAAGTTCCCGAACGTGCCGTCCAAGAGCACGCTCCTGACCCCGCGCGGCGGAGGCGCCGTCGGGGCGCTGCTGATCTCCCCCTACGTGAAGGGCGCGAGCACCAGCCAGGAACCGTTCAACCACTTCTCGCTGCTGCGCACGATCGAGGACCTGTTCGGCCTCTCGCACATCGGCTACGCCGCGCTCCCGGCGGTCAAGCCGCTGGAACCCGCGCTGTTCGTCGCGAAGGGCTGACGCGCGGGCGCTAGGCGCCCGCGAGGTCCTGGTAGGTGACCGCGGTGCGCTCCGGCGCCGCGCGCTCGAGGACCCGCTCGAGCGCCATCATGTGACGCGGGCGGCGCAGGTCGCACGGGTGCACGTCGAGCCTCAGGGTGCTCGTCGGGAGCATCGCGCAGGCACGGATCGCGACGGGGGAGAGGAGCCGCCCGACCGGGCCCGCGCCGGCGATGCTCCACGCCGGTGAGAGCGGCTCGCGCGGCCCGTCCGCGGCGCTTCGTATGCGCAGCATCTCGGCCCACCAGCGGAAGCGGCCGCCGAGCGCGCGGCGCAGCGCCGGGGTGTAGGCGTAAGAGGGAGCGACGAACCCGTCGGGTTCGATCCCGGCGAGCTTCAGGATGCGCCAGCCGGCGTGCACGGCGCGGCGGGTCTCATCCTCGCCGAGGCTCGCGAACTCACCGCCGCGGCTGCCCAGGAGCATCCTCGCGGGGGACACGCCCTGACTGGCGTAGCGGTGCTGAAAGCCGTGCTGGGCGATCGCGTCGCCGTCGCGGCGGCGCTCGTCCAGCCACGCGACCATCTCCGGTGAGCGGCCGCCGATCGGGTGCAGGTCCCGGGCCGGGATGACAAGGAGCGTGACACGGTCGATCCCGTGGTCGGCGAGCCAGTCGCGGATCAGCGCGCAGCGCTCGAACGTCGCCGGCTCGATGCCGTGCACGGCAACCGCGATCGAGCGCTCGGCGGCCACCGCCGCGGGGCGGGCGAGCGCTCCGGCTCGCGTCCCGGTGGCGGAACGGGGATCCGCGCCTGCGAGCTGCAGCCGGGCGGCATCGGCGCTCGCGCGCCCGCTACGCAGCACGGTCGTCCCGATCGCTCGCGGAGCCGTCGCCGGCGAGCGCGACGCGGTAGCCGTCGCCGAGCCTGCCCAGTGTCATCTCCCAGGTTCGAGCGCGCGCGCCGCGCAGCGCGGCGGTGGCGAGACGCTCGCGCAGCAGCGGCGAGCCGGCGAGCTCGAGCACGGCGCCCGCGAGCTCGGCGGCGTCGGGCGCGCACAGCAGCCCCGTGTGGCGATGCTCGATGAGCGACAGCGGTCCGCCCTTTGCGACGGCGACGACCGGCAGCCCGCTCGCCTGCGCCTCGAGGATCACCTGGCCGAATGTGTCGGTCTCGCTGGGGAACAGGAACACGTCAGCGCTCGCGTAGGCGCGCGCGAGCTCAGCTCCCTCCAGCCATCCCATGAAGCTCGCGCGGCTGCCGAGACGCTCGCGCAGCAGCGGCTCCTCCGGGCCTCCGCCCGCCAGCACCAGGTGCAGGCGGGGATCGCCCCGGTGGGCGAGCTCGAAGGCGCCCGCGAGCAGCTCGACACCCTTCTCGCTCGTGATGCGGCCCGCGTAGAGCACGCTGACCTCGCCCGGGAGGCTGCCGGCCTCGCGCAGCGAGGGGTCAAATCGCGAGGTGTCCACGCCGCGGTCCCACCTGCGCACGCGCTCCTGGCGCACGCCCATCGCGCGCAGTTCGGCATCCGCGGCCGGGCTCGGCGAGAGGATCACGCCACAGGCGCCGTAGAAGGCCGCGACGGCGAGCGACATCGAGTCCGCGAGACCCGGCCTGCCGGACCGCAGGCCCGCGTAGGCGGTCAGCTCGGTGTGGTAGCTGCCCAGGAGGGGAAGCCCGAGGGCGTGCGCGAGCAGCGCGCCGGAGATGCCGACGGGCCCGGGCGAGCAGACGTGGATCGCGCTGAACGCTCCCTCGGAGATCGTCTCGACGCTGGCCGGGAGGCTCGGGACGCCGATCCGCAGGCCCGGGTAGAAGGGCACGTCCACCTCCGCGACGGCCGGCAGGCGCCTGTCCACCTCGGGGTCGGTTCCGAGCACCTCGATCTCGAAGCCCGGGACCCCGCGCTCGCGGATCTCGGCGATCGTCCGCGTCACGCCGTGCGTTGAGCCGATGCCGTCCGCGAGGATCGCGATTCGCGGCATCTCACCCTCCTCGACTCCCCCGGCGTGCCTGCCGAGGCCGCGGCCCGCGGTGCTCGGGATCGCCGCAAGCTTCGCCTTCTCCTTCGCCAGGAACGCTGCCGCGGGCGCGTAGGGGATCGCGGCCACGCACGCCTGGAAGAGCCCGTATGCGGCTCCCGGCAGGTTCTCCTGGGACCTCGCCGCGCCGAGGGCCACGTCGACGGCCGCGCGGAGCCGGCGCTCGTGCGCGCGGCAGGCCCTGCGATAGAGGCCGGAGTGGCTGAAGCCGTCCTCCTGCATGTGCGCGATCAGCTCGTCGCCGCTGAGCTCGCCGAGACCGACCGCGCCGATCCACGCGGCCAGCAGGCAGCGGGCGTCCTGCGGCGTCAGGTCTCCGCCGCCCGGCCCCTGGCGGGCGTCCGCCTCGCGCAGCAGCCTGCTGAGCAGGCTCATCAGGCGTGCAGGGTCGACGTCCGGCTCGGTGCCGCCGGGGTCGACGCCGAGCGTGCGCACCGCGAGGGCGATCGCGGCATGCGCCCACTTCGCGGCGCTGCCCTGCGCTCCCCGCGCGAGCACGCGGCCGGCGCGGACATGCGCGAGGAACTCATCGGGCGTCCGCGACGCGGGCGCTTCGGTGAACGTGCGGCCGATGTCCACTCCCGCGTGGTCATCGCTGCCGCCGATGCCGATGCCGTCGCGCGTGGCGACATAGGTGGCGGCGGGCCGGTTGAGCTCGCGCGCCCGCGCCCCGTTGCGCGTCTCCCAGACGTCGAACAGCTCCGCCAGGCGACGGCGGTGACGCGCCGTGAGCGGCGCCGCGACGGTGTAGTACGGGTGAGCCAGTGCGCATGCGATCTCCCGGTCGTACATGTACGCCGCGCACAGCTCGACGTCACCACGATGGGCCTGCAGCCAATCGTGGTCCTCCGGCGTTATGCCGTAGCAGAGCACGTGCACGGCCTGGGGCTCGCCTCGGAAGCCGGCCGTCAGCTCCTCGGAGATGAACACATCCGGGCGGCCGGCGATCTCCAGCACGCCCGCGATCGTGTCGTGGTCGGTGATCGTCACGAAGTCCATTCCGCGGCGCTTGGCGAGCTCGTAGACCTCCTGCGGCGGCGTCGCGCACTCGGGCAGCCCGACCGCGCGCTGCACGCCCAGGCGCGACTCCTGCGAGGCGGTGGAGTGGCAGTGCATGTCCACCCTCACGGCCGTTCCCTCACCCTCGATCCCCTGTCCGTTCATACCAGACAGGTTTCCCTGCAAATTGCGGACTTTTGTGACGATGGCGCAACCATCGTGTGAAGTCCCCGTTACCAGCGGTCAGCGCACGATCGGCGCCCCGAGGATCCCGGCGAGCGCGCCGGCGCAGCCGCTCGCCAGCAGAGTCATAAGGACACCCCGGCGGAGCACCAGCAGCGAGACGGCGGCGAGAGCCAGCAGCGCGTACTGCCAGCTCTCGGAGATCGCGGACGCGAGCGGCACCGCCGAGCCGATGATCGCTCCGGCCGCCGCGGGCGCGGCGCCGGCCAGGAAGGCCCGCACGCCGGGGTTCGCGAGCAGGGCCTCGAAGCGCGCCCCTCCCGCGAGGATGAATGAGAAGGACGGCGCGAACGCGACCGCTGCAGCGAGCAGCGCATCGGGCAGGCCGCCCGCGGCATAGCCGACGGCCGCGACCGTCTGGGTGACCGGGCCGGGGGTGATCTGGCCGAGCGCCACCGCGTTCAGGAACTGCGAGTGGGTCATCCAGTGGTAGGTGCTCACCGCGTCGGCCTGCATCAGCGGCACGATCACGAAGCCGCCCCCGAACGCCAGCCCGCCCACCTTCAGCGCGGTCCACGCGAGCGCCGCGGTGCCGCCCGGATCGGCGACGCTCGCGGCGAGCGGAATGCGCAGCCCGCCCAGCGGCCACAGCGCCGCCGCACCGGCCGGGCGCACGCCCCGCTCGACCGCGAGCTCGATCGCCCCGCAGCCGAGCAGCACCAGCACGAGCCAGGCACCGAGCGTCGCGGCCGAGATCGAGCCCGCGAGGCCATAGGCGGCGACCCGCACCCTGCGCGATGAGCGCGCGGCCGTCCAGATCGGCGTCGCCAGATCCGTGCCGGCCCGCGCGGCCACGGCGGCCACGGCCGCCCCGGAGCCCATCGCCGCGGCGCGGAGCCAGTCCGGGGGTGAACCCGCGAGGAACAGCGCGGAGAGCGCGATGATCGCCGCGAGGCCCGGGCAGATGAAGCACAGGCCGCCGACGATCGCCCCTGCGGTGCCGCGCAGCCGCCACGCGCAGTAGATCGCGAGCTGCGTGGAGGCCGGGCCGGGCATCATGTTCGTCGCCGCGACGGCATGCTCGAACTGCTCGCTGCTCATCCAGCGCCGGTCGGCCACGCACAGCTCGCGCAGCAGATTGATGTGCGCCGGCGGGCCGCCGAAGCCGATCAGGCCGATGCGTCCCCACTGCTCGAGGATCGTGCGCAGGGAAGGATCGGCGGAGCGTGTCTCGCTCGGCATGCTCGGCAGCGTACGCGTGCCGCCCGCCGAATCCTTAAGCTGTCGCGGCCGTGCATCCGATCAGCTACTTCCAGGCGATCGTCCTTGGCCTCGTCCAGGGCGTCGCCGAGCCGTTCCCGATCTCGAGCCTCGGGCACGCCGTCGTGATCCCGAAGCTGTTCGGCTGGAACATCCACCAGAACGACAAGTTCTTCCTGACCTTCCTGGTCGCCACGCACCTCGCGACGGCGCTGGTCCTGCTCGGCATCTTCATCAACGACTGGGCCAGGATCGTGAAGGGCCTCTGGCGTTCGCTGGTGCAGCGCGAGATCCGCGACGACGATGTCGATGCGCGCCTCGGGTGGCTGCTGGTCGCCGCCACCATCCCCGTCGGGGTGATCGGGCTGCTGCTCGAGCAGCCGCTTCGCAAACTCTTCGCCTCCGCGGAAATAGCTGCCTTCTTCCTGATCGTCAACGGTGTTGCGCTGCTCGCCTTCGAGCGGCTGCGCAGACGTGCTCCGGAGCCCGGCGACTACCTCGGCGACGGCGATGAGCGGATCGCGAAGCTGACCTGGAGGCAGGCGATCGGCGTCGGCGTCTCGCAGGTCGCCGCGCTGATACCCGGCATCTCGCGCTCGGGATTCTCGATGGGGGGCGGCCTGATCGTCGGCCTTTCCAACGAGGACGCGGCCCGCTTCAGCTTCCTGCTCGCGACACCGGTGATCCTCGCCGCGGCGGCCCTGAAGCTCCCGGAACTGTTCGGCTCCGAGGGCAATGGCGTTCGCGGCCCCGCCCTCGTCGCCGCGCTCTGCGCGGCCGCGACGACGTTCCTGGCAGTGAAGTTCCTGATGCGGTTCTTCCAGACCAACCGGCTGACGCCGTTCGGCATCTACTGCATCGCGATGGGCTCCCTGCTGACGGTGCTGTTCGCCGCGGGCATCGTCCTCTAGGCCGAGATCCCGGCGGGCCGGAGCGCGTTCAGGACTGCGGAGCCGCGGTGCCCGTTTTCGGGCCCGTCTGGAACCACGCGAAGGCGAACAGCCCGAGCGCCACGACCAGCGCGGCGATGCCGTGCTTGGTGTGGTGATGGTTGGCTTCCGCGTCGGTCGCGGAGGCGTGGCCGGGGAAGAACGAGGGCAGCGAGTGCTCCGGGGTCACGAAGTAGATGACCGCCACCACGACCAGCAGGATCCCCAGGATCACGGCCGGGATGACGAGTTTGCGCATGTTCTCGCTCTTCATTCGCCGGAGATCCTAGAGCACGTTTGCGCCCACCGCCGTTCCCCGCGTCCGCTGCGGGCATGATTAGGGCGATGCCGATGCCGCGAACCCCCCAGAAAATGTTCGATACGCAGAGCCACGCGTGGCGAGAGGTCGGGCTGCTGCGCCAGATCAGCCCGGCGGTCGTCAAGCGCGCGAGGCTCGAGCTGCTGGTGCTCGTGCCGCTGTTCGTCGCGGTGGTCGTCTTCTACCACCACCGCATCGACCTCCTCGGCGCCGCCGGCCCGAAGCCGCCGCAGAGCGAAGAACTCGCGAACGGTCTCGAAGCGCCGATCACGGTGCTCACGGTGCTCGTGCTGATGATCCTCGGCTGGGCGATAGCGAGGGACATCGGGCGCGGGCTCGGGCCGGCGCTGTTCCGCCGCATGGACCCCGCTACGGCCGGCACCGTCGGATTCGTGATCCGCCTCGCGACGATCATCGTCGTGCTGGTCGTGGCGCTCTCCGTTGCGGGGATCGACCCGCGCACGCTCGCGCTGGGCGGCGCCTTCACCGCCGTGATCCTGGGCCTCGCGGCCCAGCAGACGCTCGGCAACCTGTTCGCGGGCACCGTGCTGCTCAGCGCCAGGCCGTTCCGCGTCGGCGAGCGCGTCAGGCTCCAGGGCGGCCCACTGGCCGGGCAGATCGAGGGGACCGTGAGCTCGCTCGGCCTCCTCTACACGATCTTCGCCGTCGGGGACGACTCGATCATGGTCCCGAACAGCGTCGTGCTCAGCGTCGCCGTGATGCCGCTGCGCGAGCCGGCCGCGGTCAATCTGCGCGCCCGCCTGCGTGCTGGGATGACGCCCGGGGACCTGCAGGAGGTGCTCGAGTCCTCGCTCGAGACGCCGCTGCGTGGCGCGCCGCGGATCACGCTGGAGGAGCTCGACGGGGAAGAGGTCGTGGTCAAAATCTCGGCGACGCCGGTGGTCGCCACGCAGGGCCGGCAGCTCGCCAGCGAGCTGCTCTCGGTCGTCGCGCGCGAGACGCGCTCGAGGGCTCAGACGCCGTAGCGCAGGAACAGGTGCGAGTCGCTGCGCAGCGCGCCGAGCAGCCGCAGGGAGACGGGAGGCTCGAGCTCGGCTCCGGCCAGGATCCGCATGCCGTGCCCCGCCGCCGGCTCGCCGCCCGCGGCGAGCGGCGCGAGCGACAGCATCAGCTCGCTCAGCAGGCCGTCCGCGAACAGCCTGCGGGCCAGGTGCGGGCCGCCCTCACAGAGGAGCGTTTCGACGCCGAACCGCTCGCGCAGAGCGGCGAGCGCGCGCGCCAGGTCGACGCCGTCGGCGCCGGCGGCCCGGACGTAGTCGACCTGCGCCGCCGTGGCGGGCAGACTCCGCTCGGAGGAGGTGAGGACCGCGACGTGCGCCTCGGGCTGCGCGAGCAGCGGGATGCCGGGGTCGAGCTCCAGGCGCCCGGAGACGATGCACGCGAGCGGCTCCGCGGGCAGCCCGCGCTCGGTGCGCAGGCGGCGGGAGCCCTCCGCCGCGATCAAACGCCCGTAGCGCTCGGCGCGCACGGTGCCCGCGCCGACGAGGATCCCGTCCACAGGCAGGCGCAGCGCGTGGAACAGCTCACGGTCCGCCGGGCTGCTGATGGGCCCCGAGCGGCCCGCGAGGCTCGCGCGGCCGTCCACGGTCGAGACCATGTTCAGGATCACCCTCACGCGCCCCGGGCCGAGTGGCGGGCGATCCCAGAGCCCGATGTCGCGGACGTAGTCGGCGGCGCTCACGGGGCCGGCGTCGGGGTGCAGCCGCTCGAAGATGACCGGCTCTGAATCCCGCCGGGCGGGTTGCTCGGTGCCCTCGATCGGCATGCGGACACCCTAGCCGCGGGTCGCGGGCGCGGCATATCGGCGCAAAGGCGGCACAACATCTCGTCAACACGGGCCCACAGGGACGTGCTACGGTCGTGGGGAATGGCCGGCAAAAAAGTCCGGCGAAAGTAGTGCAAGCGCTCGCAGGTCGAAGCTTCGAGAAGCATCCTCCGCGTAGCAGCACGCACATACCGTGGAGGAGTACACGCACATGCCTACTGGCACCGTAAAGTGGTTCAGCGACGACAAGGGGTTCGGTTTCATCACCCCCGACGACGGCGACAAGGACCTGTTCGTTCATCACACCGGGATCAACGGCGAGGGCTACCGCTCGCTGCAGGAGGGCGCAAAGGTCTCCTATGACCCGGAGCAGGGCGACAAGGGCCCCAAGGCCGTCAACGTCCAGACCATCTAGGCGGGGCGCATAGACGCGCTCAACGAGGGCTCGCTTCGGCGAGCCCTCTGCTTTACCGGTGGATATTCTGGCGTCGCTGCACATGTCCAGTGACGCGACGACCATCCCGCTGAGCGACGCCCCTCAGGGGAGCGAGCGGAGCGCCGTGACGCGGGCGGCCGCCCGCATACGGGTCGGCGCCCGTGCCGACGCCCTGATTGCACGCGCGGCGCTGCTGTCGATCGTCGCGCTCAGCCTGTTCCTGGTCATCATCACCGCAGACCGGCCGAGCGGGCTCGCGCCGACCACCCACACCGGCTTCTACCCGCGCTGGATGGCGGGCCCGCTCGGCGGGCTGTGGCCCGGGCTGACCAGCAACGGCACGTCGCTGCGGTGGCTGTTCTCGCTCTCGCTGGTCGTGATGTACGCCGCCTACGTGCTCGTGCTCAGCCGCTCACCGGTCCTCAGCCTGCGCTGGGTCGTCGGCGCGATCCTCGCCGTGCACGTCGTGTTCTTCCTCGCGCCGCCGATGGCGCTGACGGACGTCTTCAACTACATCAACTACGGGCGCATGGAGATCATCCATCACCTGAACCCGTACACGACGACGCCGATCAGCGAGCCCCACGACGACCCGAGCTTCGCGCTGAGCAACTGGCATCAGCTGCTCAGCCCGTATGGCCCGACCTTCACGCTGATCACATTCGCCGTCGTGCCGCTCGGCGTCGCCGGCTCGTTCTGGGCGCTGAAGGGGATCTTCATGCTGACCAGCCTCGCGATCATCTTCCTGGTCTGGAAGTGCGCGAAGTGGCTCGGCCGCGACCAGGTCAAGGCGATCGCGCTGGTCGGCCTGAACCCGATCGTGCTCGTGTGGGGGCTCGGCGGCGTTCACAACGACTTCCTGATGGTGCTGTGCATCCTGTTCGGCTTCCTGCTGCTGATCCGCGACCCCGCGATCCTGCCGGTGGCGGGAGCCGGTCGCGGCGGCGGCCCCCCGGCCGCCCCTGCCGCAGTGCCGGCGCAGGCGGGCGGCGGTGCGCGGGCGCTGGCCGGCCGGATCAGGCGGGCGCTGCTGCCGCTCGCGCCGCTCCAGCTCGCGGCCGGCGCCTCGTTCGTGCTCGCCACCTCGCTGAAGGCATCCGGGGGGGTCGTGATACCCGTTGTCCTCGCTGCCCTGCTGCGCCGGCCACGCGCGCTGCTGCAGGTGCTGATCGGGATGTTCCTCGCGGGCGTGATCCTCGCCGCGGCGAGCCTCAGCGCGTTCGGGCTGCACATCCCGGACCTCAGCACGCAGAGCATCCTCGTGACCGCCGAGAGCGTCCCCAACCTCGTCGGCCTCGCGGTCGGGGCGGGAGGGGAGAGCGCCGGCGTGCGCGCCGCCATGCAGCTGCTGCTGGTCGGGTCGCTGATCGCGTGCTGCTGGTACTCGTGGAGGCACCGCGACGCGATCACCCCGGCGGGCTGGGCGAACGTCGTCCTGATCGTGACGCTCAGCTGGGTGCTGCCGTGGTACGTGCTGTGGGTGCTGCCGCTGGCGGCGCTGTCCGCGTCCAAACGACTGCGGGTCGTGGCGCTGATCCTCGGCGCGTATCTCGTGATCACATGGTCGCCCGCGTCGGGCCTGGTGTGGAGCGGGATCGGCTTCCATCCCGAAAAGACGCCGCTCGGGCGCCTGCAGGAGCGCCACATCCGCGAACTGCTCCACTAGCCGCTCACACGCGCGCGCCCACGATCGCCCAGCGCCTGCGCGCGAACCGCGGCGCCAGCGTCGCCAGGCGCGCGAGCATCAGCAGGTTCAGCGCCCACCACAGTCCGTAGACGGTCGCCGCCGCGAACGCAGCCGGAAGGAACAGGACGAGCGCGAGCACCATCGCGCCCGCCAGGTAACGGGTGTCGCCCGCGCCGATCAGGATCCCGTCCAGCGCGAACACCGCCCCGGCCGCGGGCTGCATCAGCGCGAGCAGCCGCCACACGCCGTGGCTGAGGGCGATAACGCGCGGACTGTTCGAGAAGAGCGCCGGCCCGAATCCGCTGCTCGCGAGCAGCACGAGCCCGAACGCCACCCCCATCGCCAGCGACCACATCAGCAGCCGCAGCGCCGCGCGCCACGCCTCCTGTGCCTCGCCGGCGCCGAGCAGCCGCGCGACGAGGATCTGGCCGGCGATCGCGATCGCGTCCAGCACCAGCGCGAGGAACAGGAACAGCTCGAAAGCGATCTGGTGCGCGGCGAGCGACGCCGGGCCCATGCGGGCCGCGAGCGCCGAGCAGAGGGTGAAGGCGCCGAGCAGAGCCGCCGTTCGGATCGTGATGTGCCCGCCGGTGCGCAGCAGCGGGCGGATCCGCTCCAGCGACGGTGCGCGGCTGTCGGCGGGCACGGCCAGCATCCGCCGCGCGAACGCGATGCCCATCCCGAGCTGGGCGATCAGCGTCCCGATCGCGGACCCCTCAAGGCCCAGTCCGGCGCCGTAGACGAGGGCGATCTCGAGGACCACGTTGGCCGTGTTGGCGATGACGAGGATCCGCAGCGGCGTGCGCAGATCGCCGAGGCCGCGCAGGCAGCCCTCGCCCGCGAGCGCGAGCAGCTGCGCGGGCAGCCCGAAGGAGACGATCCGCAGATACACCAGCGCCTGGCCGTGGACTCCCGCGCCGCGCCCGAGGACCGCCAGCAGCGGCCCGCCGAAGATCAGCACGAGCAGCATCGCGGCGGTGCCGGCCGCCAGCGCGAGCCACAGCGCCTGAGCGACGACGCCGCCGGCCTGCGCCTCGTTGCCGGATGAGCGCAGCCGGGCGACCTGCGCCGTCGTGCCGTACGAGAGGAAGTCCGCGAGCTGCACGACCGCGGCGAGCAGCGTGCCGGCGAGCGCGAGCGCCGCGAGCGGCAGCACGCCGAGGTGGCCGACGATCGCCGTGTCGGTCAGGGTGTAAAGCGGGCCTGCGGCGAGCGCGCCGAGCGCCGGCAGCGCCAGGCTCAGGATCTCCCTGTCGTGATCCCCCCTCGCCCGCACCGGTCGAGTTCTAGCGCAGCTCCCTGGCTAGTCGCCTTCGGCCGGCGGGCGCCGCCGCTCGACCTTTCGCCGCGACGCCCGCTGCTTCTCGGCCAGCCGCCGCGCCCGTGAGGCGGCTGAAGGGCGCGTCGGCCGCCTCGCGCGCTGAACGGCGAGCGCGTCCCGCATGCGGCGCGCTAGCCGATCGAGCGCGAGCGCCCTGTTGCGGGTCTGCGAGCGCTCGTCCTGCGCGACAGCGACGATCCGCGGCCCGGCCCGCGAGAGCAGGCGGGCGCGCTGCGCGTCGCTGAGCGAGGGGGAGGACTGCACGTCGAAGATCGCTTCCACCCGCGATGCCGTCACGTTCGCGTGCTGCCCTCCGGGCCCCGAGGACCTGCTCGTCCGCAGCGTTATCTCACTCAGCGGGATCCACAGCCCGTCGCCGACCCGCAGCGGCCCGTACCGGCCCTCAGCCTCGGCCAAGGCCGATCACGCCGATCCGCCCGCGAGGTCGTGGACCGCGCGGACGCGGTCCTCCTCGCCGGGAGGCAGGAGCCCGTCGCGTCCCACGTAGCCGTCCTTGCCGCCCGCGATCAGGTACACCGCGTCGACGTCCCCCGTGTTGCGGATCTTGCGGGGGACGGGCGCGTCGACGCGCGCCATCCCGCCCGGCCCGAGCGTCACCCGCTCGCCGCCCGCGAACTCCATCTCGATCGTGCCGCTGTGGACGAAGTACAGCTCCTCCTGCTTCTCGTGAAGGTGGAAACCCGTCTCGACTCCGGGTGGCAGCACGATCGCGTTCACCCCGAACGCGGTCACGTCGAGCGCCTTGCGGACCTTGCGGAACCCGGGCCCCTGGCCCAGGTCCTCCAGGCTGCCCGCGGCGTAGCCGTCGCCGACCTTCACGTTCGGGTACTCGCTGGATGCGTTCATCGGAACCTCCTCAGTGGTCTGCGACGTAGCCGCCCTCGGGCGAGAGCGGCCTTCCCTCCTGCGTCCATCGAACCATGCCGCCAGACATCGAGTACGCCTCGGCGCCGGCGGCGCGGAGCGCCTGGGCGGCCATCGTCGAGCGCCCCCCGACACGGCAGTAGAAGATCACCGGGCGCGCGGGGTCCAGCGTCGCCGCCTGCTCGGACAGGACGGTGAGCGCGATGTGGCGCGTGCCGGCGATGTGCCCGGCCTCATGCTCGGCGGGCTCGCGGACGTCGATCACCTGCGCGGACGGGTCCCGCTCGAGCAGATCGGCGACCCGCGAGGGCTCGACGTCGATGTCCTGCTTACCCGCGGCGGTGCTCACCGCCCAAGCGTACCGGCGCCGGAGCGACATCAGCGCGGGGCTCGCCCCTCATCACTAGGATCAGGGTCCATGGAGATGGTGAGCGACACCTACACGATCCCCCAGGAGAACCTCGACTTCTGCGAGACGATCGGGCAGATCGCACGCGAGCGGATCGCACCGCGCTCGGCCGAGATCGACGAGCGCGCCGAGTACCCCTGGGACATCCGCAAGCTGCTCGCCGAGCAGGACATCCTCGGGCTGCCATTCCCCACCGAGTACGGCGGCACCGGGACCGGCACGCTGATGCTGAACATGGCGGTCGAGGAGATCGCGAAGGTCGACGCTGCGTGCGCGCTGATCCTGATGGTGCAGGAGCTCGGGACCCTGCCGATCCAGCTGTTCGGGAGCGAGGAGCTCAAGCAGCGGTTCCTGCCGCGCTGCGCGACCGGCGAGTGCTCGCCGGCGTTCGCGCTGTCGGAGCCCGAGGCCGGCTCGGACCCCGCCGGGATGATCACCTCCGCCGTCAAGGACGGCGACGAGTGGGTCATCAACGGCACCAAGAACTGGATCACCAACCTCGGCGTCGCCGACTTCTACATCGTGTTCGCGGTCAGCGACCGCGAGAGCCGGCGCCTGACGGCGTTCGTGGTCGAGTCCGACCGCCCGGGCTTCAGCGTCGGCAAGCTCGAGCACAAGCTCGGGATCCGCGCGTCGCCTACTGGCCAGCCGATCTTCGAGGACGTCCGCGTGCCCGAGGAGAACGTGATCGGGCAGGTCGGCAAGGGGCTCTCGGTCGCGCTCGGGACGCTCGAGCGCACGCGCCTCGGAGCCGCAGCGCAGGCGGTCGGGATCGCGCAGGGCGCGACCGACTACGCCGTCGCGTACGCGCGCGAGCGCCGTCAGTTCGGCAAGGCGATCAACGAGTTCCAGGCGATCCAGTTCAAGCTCGCGGACATGGAAATCAAGACCGCCGCCGCCCGGGAGCTGCTCTACAAGGCGTGCGCGATGGCCGACCAGGGCCATCCGCAGCGCGCGAAGTACTCCTCGATGGCGAAGGTCTTCGCGTCGGACACGGCGATGGATGTCACCATTGAGGCAATCCAGGTGCTCGGCGGCTACGGCTACGTCAAGGAGTACCCGGTGGAGCGGATGATGCGCGACGCCAAGATCACCCAGATATACGAGGGCACGAACGAGATCCAGCGTCTCGTGATCGCCCGCACGCTCAGGTAGGCGGCTGTCGTGGACGGTTCTCAGAGCGCATCCGGGCATCTGAGGCGGGTGGGCTTCGCTGCGCTGATCGCGATGTCGATCGGGCTGCTGGTGCTCGTCGTCGCTCAGGGCTTCAGCACGGTCGGTGTGGTGCGGGCACTCGAGGACGTCGCGCTCGGCGTGATCCTCGCCTCCGCGCTGCTCGGGAGCATGGCGTTCCTCGCGGTGCGGATGGCCGGCTGGCGCGACCCGGAGTCCGACGCGGAGTTCGAAGAGATCGTCCGCAACTCCGAGCAGCTCGCGCTCGACGGGCTCGTCGTGCCCCCGCACGAATCGGCGTTCATGGAGCTCGACCCGCTCGACGACGAGGACTTCGAGGAGCTCGTACGTGACGCGCTCGACGACCTGCCGGACCTGCTCCGCAACGCGCTGAAACATGTCGCCGTGGTGATCTCCGACGGCGGCCGGCGGATCGGCGCCTATGGGCTCTACCAGGGCGACGGCGCAACGCGCGACAACACGCACGACCGGATCGTGATCTTCAGGGACACGCTGCGGCGCGACTTCGGCCACGACGCCGACATGCTCCGCGACCAGGTCACGCGCACCGTCCGGCACGAGCTGGCCCACCACGTCGGCTTCGACGAGCTCGGCGTCAGCCGGCTCGATCTCTGACGCCGCGCGCCATCAGGCGGGCGATATGAGCGGGATATACTTGCCGGCATGACGGGGTCCGGCGATCACCCTGTCCTCGGGCCGCAGGGCACGCGTCTGAACGGCGCGTCCGCCGCGCCGCGCGAGGGCACCGGACGGCTCCCGGATTTCTTCATCGCGGGCCACGCGAAGTGCGGGACGACCGCGCTGTTCCTGATGATGCGCAGCCACCCGCAGCTGTTCATGCCCGTCAAGGAGACCCGTTTCTTCGCACCGGAGCTGCGCACCCGCTACTGGCGCCCGCAGGAGAGCAGGCGCCTGCGCCCACGCACGCTCGAGGGCTACAAGCAGCTCTTCGCCGCCGCGCGCCCGGACCAGCTCGTGGGCGAGGGAACACCCTCGTACCTGCGCTCGCACACCGCCGCGGAGAACATCGCCGCGGTCGCACCCGACGCGAAGATCATCGCGGTGCTGCGCGAGCCGGCGGCGTTCCTGCGCTCCTTCCACCTGCAGTCGGTGCGCAACTACGACGAGACCGAGAAGGACCTGCGCAAGGCGATGGCGCTCGAGCCCGAGCGCAGGCAGGGCCGGCGGATCCCGCGCTTCTCGCAGGCGCCCAGCGGGCTGCTCTACTCCGAGCACGTCCGCTACGCCGAGCAGCTGCGGCGCTTCCACAACGCGTTCGGGCACGAGAACGTGCTGGTGCTGATCTACGACGACTTCCGCGCCGACAACGAGGGCGTCTACCGGCAGGTGCTGCGCTTCCTCGGCGTCGACGACACCGGCCCGGCGCCCCCGGTCGAGCTGCAGACACTGCGCTTCCCGCGCTTTCAGTCGGTCGACCAGCTCTCGCGCGCCGTCGAAATCGCGCGCTCGGACCGCGGCCGCGTCGGCGGGGCGACCCGCGCGATCGCGCGCATCGCCCCCGGCTTCGGACCGCAGGACAGGCTCGGCGCGATGTGGCGTGAGCTGCGCTACACCGACCCTCCGCCGCCGGATCCGGAGTTCATGCTCGAGCTGCGCCGCCGCTTCAGGGGCGAGGTGCAGGCCGCGAGCGAGTACCTCGAACGCGATCTCGTGACCCTCTGGGGCTATGACAGCCTCGGCTGAGATCGATCTATAGTCCCCCGGCCAACCACCAAGGAGAAGCGCAGATGCCCGAAGCAGTGATCGTTGACGCAGTACGCACCCCGATCGGCCGTGCCGTGAGGGGCTCGCTCCGGTCGGTCCGCGCGGACGACCTCGCCGCGATCCCGCTGCGTGCGATCGTCGAGCGCAACCCCGCGCTCGACCCGTCCTCGGTCGTCGACGTGATGATGGGCTGCGGCTTCGGGGAGGGCGAGTCCGGCTACAACATCGGCCGCATCGCGGTGCTCCTGTCCGGCATCGACTTCCACGTCCCGGCGTGCACGGTCAACCGCTTCTGCGCATCCTCGCTGCAGACCGCGCGGATGGCCTTCCACGCGATCAAGGCCGGCGAGGGCGACACCTACATCGCCGCCGGCGTCGAGGCCGTCAGCCGCGTCGGCCAGGGCAGCCAGTTCGAGTTCAACCACCAGGTCGACGGCTCACCCGGCTCGCTGTTCGACGTCTACATCCCGATGGGCATGACCGCCGAGAACGTCGCCAAGGAGTGCAACGTCAGCCGCGAGGCCCAGGACGAGTGGGCGGCCATCTCACAGCAGCGCGCCGTCGCGGCCGTCGAGTCCGGCCACTTCGACACGGAGATCATCCCCGTCACCGTCCCGGCCCACACCGAGACCGACCGCGAGGGCAACGAGGTCGAGCTGCCGGAGGCGGTCGTGACCCGCGACGACGGGCCGCGCGCCGGCACCACCGTCGAGAAGCTCGCGGCGCTGAAGCCCGCCTTCAAAGAGGACGGCACCGTCACCGCCGGCAACGCATGCCCGCTGAACGACGGCGCCGCGGCGCTGCTGATAATGAGCGATGAGAAGGCCGCCTCGCTCGGTATGAAGCCACGCGCGCGCATCGTCGCGTCCACCGTCGCGGGGATCCGCCCCGAGGTGATGGGCCTCGGCCCGGTGCCCGCGATCCAGCAGCTGCTCTCAGACACCGGCATGAGCATGAGCGACATCGACGTCGTCGAGATCAACGAGGCGTTCGCCGCTCAGGTCGTGCCCTGCAAAGACCAGCTCGGGATCCCCGACGAGAAGCTCAACCCGTTCGGCGGCGCGATCGCCCTCGGCCACCCGTTCGGCATGACGGGCGCACGCATCATGACGACGCTGATCAACGACCTCGAGACGCTCGACGGCACCTACGGGATCGAGTCGATGTGCGCCGCCGGCGGCATGGGCATGGCGATGCTCGTCGAACGCCTCGGCTAGCGGCTGCTCGCCCCGGGCCCGCTCACAGCAGCGGCGCCCGGCGGCGGGGGTTCAGCGGGGCGGCATCCTGAGCGCGCCGTCGAGGCGGATCGTCTCGCCGTTGAGCATGCGGTTCTCGACGATCTGGCACGCGAGCTGCGCATACTCCGACGGGCGCCCGAGGCGCGGCGGATACGGGATCCCCGCACCGAGTTTCTCGCGGGCCTCCTGCGGCAGCGCCGCGAGCAGCGGCGTGTCGAACAGGCCGGGCGCGATCGTGTTGACCCTGATCCCATACTGCGCGAGGTCGCGCGCGGCGGGGAGCGTCATGCCGACGACGCCGCCCTTGGAGGCGGAGTAGGCGATCTGGCCGACCTGCCCGTCGAAGGCGGCGATCGACGCGGTGTTGACGCAGACGCCTCGCTCGCCCTCCTCGACCGGCTCGGTCGCGATCATCGCGGCCGCCGCCATGCGCAGCACGTTGAAGGTGCCGATCAGGTTGATCTGGATGATCGTCTCGAACGGGAGCAGCGGATGCGGGCCCTTGGAGCCCGCGACCTTCTGCGCCCAGCCGGTGCCCGCGCAGCACACCGCGATGCGCAGCGGGCCGGCCGAAGCGGCAGCCTGCACGGCCTCCTGCACCTGGCTCTCCTCGCGCACGTCGCAGGCGACGAACCGGACGCCGAGCTCGGCGGCGAGCGCTGAGCCGACCTCGGCGTTGAGGTCGGCGATCGTGAGCGCCGCGCCGCGGGCGTGGAGCTCGCGCACCGTCGCCTCGCCGAGGCCCGATGCCCCGCCGACGACGATCGCCGATGCGCCCTCGATCTTCACCGCCGGAAGGCTATCGGTCGCGCAGCCTTGAGAGCGTCAGCGCGAACAGCCCGTCGGGGTCGGTCAGCCAGCTCGCGAGCTCAAGGCCCGCGGCGGCGAGGTCTCCCTCGACCCGCTCGCGGGTAAACTTCGCGCTGATCTCGGTGCGCATTTCCTCGCCCTCGTCGAAGTGCACGGGAAGGTCCAGCGCGGTGATCGTGCTGCTCATCTCGCGGCGCGCGCGCAGGCGCATCTCGATCCACTCGTTCTCGCGGTCGAACAGCGCGACGTGCTCGAACCCGTCGGGGTCCAGGTCGGCGCCCAGCTCGCGGTTCAGCACCAGCAGCACGTTGCGGTTGAACTCCGCCGTGACTCCCTGCGCGTCGTCGTAGGCGGCCTCCAGCACGGCGGGGTCCTTGACGAGGTCGGTGCCCATCAGCAGGTGGTCCTCGGGCCCGAGCAGCCTGGAGATCGAGCGCAGGAAGCGGCGGCGGCTGCCGGGCGGGAAGTTCCCGATCGTGCCGCCGAGGAACGCGACGATCCTCGGCCCCGATGCCTCCGGGACATGGCTCAGGTGCCGCTCGAAGTCCCCGATCACGCCGTGGATGCGAAGCCCCGGATACTCGCCCGAGAGCTCCTGAGCGCATTCGCGGACCATGCTCTCGGTGACGTCGACCGGCACGTAGCGCTCGAGCAGCCCCGCGGAGCTCATCGCGTCCAGCAGCACACGCGTCTTGGCGGCCGTGCCCGAGCCGAGCTCGACGAGCTCGGTCGCACCCGTCATGTCCGCGATCTCGCCGGCGCGTTCCTCCAGGATCGTGCGCTCGGCGCGCGTCGGGTAGTACTCCGGCAGCTCGCAGATCTGGTCGAACAGCAGCGCGCCTCGCGCGTCGTAGAAATGCTTCGGGGGAAGCTCCTTGAACGGCCGCGTCAGGCCGTCGAGCACGTCGTCTGCGAGCGATCGCTCCTGGCCGTCCTGCAGATGCGAGTCGATCCGGATCAGATCCCCCGCGGCTTCGCTTCCGATCAGCGGCTCCATCATGCCTCCCTCACAAGTCGCACGCCGGAGAAGATCTGGCGGCGTATGGGCAGATCCCAGTTTCTGAACGTCGGCCCGGCGATCCGCGGGCTCGTCGCCCACGAGCCGCCGCGGAGCACCCGGTAGGTGTCACCGAAGAAGACCTCGGAATACTCGCGGTAGGGGTGAGCGACGAACCCCGGGTAGCCGTGGAACGCGGTGGACGTCCATTCCCACACCTGGCCGAACGCCTCCAGGGCGCCGCGGCTCTCGCTCCCGCCGGGGGCCTGATCCCAGGTCGCGGCCTTCTCCCACTCCATCTCCGTGGGGAGCCGCGCGTCGTGCGCGCGGGCGAAGGCCTCGGCCTCGAACCAGGACACGTGGCAGGCGGGCGCCTGCGGCGGCCCTGCTGCGAGCCGCCGGTCATGGGTGATGTCGTGGTCCTGCTTCCAGGCCCATCCCTCGTCTGACCACCACTCGCGCCGCTCGTAGCCGCCGCCCTCGCTGAAGTGCATCCAGCTTTCGTTGCTGACCGGGAGATGGGCGATCCGGAACGCGCCGACGGCCGCCGTGTGCCGCGGGCGCTCGTTGTCATAGGCGAAGCCGTCCGGCCCCGCGCCCATCTCGAACGGGCCGGCCGGGATCGTGCTCCATCCCTGCGCGGCGCCCGTCGCGTGCAACGTCGGCTCGCCCGCGGGGAGCAGGCCCGCCAGGCCCATCGTCTGGCGCATCGTCTCGCAATGCTGCAGCTCGTGCCTGAGGACGAGCTCGAACAGCGTCCCGTCGCCGATCCCCTCGCTGCGGGCGAGCTCCTCGCTGCGGGCGCGGACCTCGGACATGTATGCGAGCGCGTCACGCGGCCCGAGCGCCTCGATCTCGCCGCGTACGGCCCGCGGGGTCTCGAATGCGTCATACAGCCCCGCGAGGTCCGGCGCGAGCAGCGGCAGGCCGCCGCAGCGGTGCGCCAGCCACAGGTCCTCATACGCGGCGATGTGACCCAGGTCCCACGCGAGCGGGCTCATGATCGGGTCGTGAACCGCCTGCAGGTCCTCGTCGCTCACACCGGCGATGAGCGCGTGTGTACGCTCGCGAGCGGCATCCATTGACTGGAGCATCTGCTCGGCGTCGGGGGAGATGGTGTTGGTCTTCACCGCGCGGGCTGACATGGATGCCTGTGGGCAATCACTCTAGTAGGTAGTTATTCCCAAGTGGGGGAGCGCCAATCATCGGCTCCCCGGCGCCGCGCGGCGGTCTGCCCTCAGGGCAGGTTCCAGCGGGCGATGATCGGCGCGCCGTGCTCGCTGGAGAGGACGCACAGCGCAGCTGTCGAGAGGCCGAGGCTGGCGCCACGCGCGGGCTCCAGCCCCGCCCAGCGCGCGCCGAGGACCCGCAGCATGTGGCCGTGGGAGAAGACCAGCGAGCTCCCGCCGGCCCCGCGCAGCTCGGCGATCACGCGGTCCGCGCGGGCTCCCACGTCGCCGGCGCTCTCTCCGCCCGGGCATCCGTCCCGCCACAGGCCCCAGCCGGGGCGGATCGCCTGTATCTCGGCGCTCGTCAGCCCCTCGTAGTCGCCGTAGTCCCACTCCAGCAGGTCCTCCCGCGGGTGCGCGCCCCGCGAGCAGCCGGCGAGCTCGCACGTTTCCCGTGCGCGCAGCGACGGGCTGACGAGCACGAGGCCCGGCGCGATCCCCGCCAGCCGGCTGCTCAGCGCCGCGGCGGCCTGACGGCCCCGCTCGGTCAGCGGCACGTCCGTGCGGCCGGTGTGACGGCCGCCGAGGCTCCACTCGGTCTCGGCGTGGCGCACCAGCAGCACCTCCCCCGGCTCGAGTCTCATCCCGGCGCGCCGCCGGGCAGGGCCATGTCGTCGACGATCACGCTGAGCCGCTCGCGTCGCAGCAGGCTCGCCGGGACATGCTCGCTCGGCTCGGCGAGCATCGCGCTGACCGCGTCGGCCTTGCTCGCGCCGGTCGCGATCAGAAGGCAGCCGCGCGCCGCCCTCAGCACGGGCAGGCTCAGCGTCAGACGCTGCGGCGGCGGCTTCGGGGAGTCGCTGATGCCGATGCATGCCGGCGGGCCGCTGATGCGCAGCGCCGGCGCGCCCGGGAACAGGGATGCGACGTGCCCGTCTGGGCCGATCCCCAGCACGATCAGGTCCAGGACGGGCAGCGACGGGGAGCCGAGCACGCCCTGGAGCTCAGCGGTGTAGAGCTCGGCGCCCCGCTGCGGGCCGAGCTCGCCCTGCATCCGGTGGACCTGCGCCGCGGCGAGGCCGGCGGGCCCCAGCAGCGTCTCTGAGGCGAGGCGGTAGTTGCTGTCCTCATGGCCCGGGCCGACGCACCGCTCGTCCGCGAACCACACGTGAACGCCCTCCCAGTCCATCTCCTGCAGCGCCAGCAGCTCGTAGGTCAGGCCCGGCGTCGTCCCTCCGCTGAGCGCGATGTGCGCGTGGCCGCGCTGATCGCGGGCGGAGCTGAGCGCGCGCACGATCAGTGCGGACGCGCGGGCCGCGACGCTCGCCGGGTCCGGGCACGTCGTCAGCCGCGTCACGCCAGCATCGCGCGTGCGGCGCCGACGGCCGGCACGTAGGTCGGGTCGCGCAGCAGCGCCTGCCGGATGCCCTCGCCGAGCACGCCGGTCTCCCCGCGGCTCGCGCCCGGGATCGTCCAGCGGTGCTCCTCGCCCCCGGCCTCGCGCGAGATCGCACGCAGGCCACCGGAGCCGCGGTCAAGGCTCATGCTCCGCCCCGACGCAGTCTCGATGGTGACGCCCTCAAGGCCCCGGACCTGAAGCTCGGGGGCGGACTGCAGGCACAGCCTCACCTCCCCGTCGCCGGCCGCCGCGCTGCCCGACAGCGCGTCGCCGTGGGAGCTCAGCGGCCCCGTCCGCCAGCCCAGGCGCGACGCGAGCCAGCCGGCGAACAGCATCGCCGTCACCGTTGAGGCGGGATGGTGGCGGACGGTCACCGACGTGATCGCCCGCAGGTCCTCGCGCCGGCGCGGCGGGTCAAAGCTCGACGCGACGCGCTCGCGCCAGGGGGTCGAGCGCAGCCACGCCAGGTCCACGACGTAGGCCTGCTCCTTCAGCGACCATGCCCGGTCCAGGGCGTCGCTCGCGGCGGGCTCGTCGACCGAGTCCACCAGCACCGCCTGAGCGAGCGCCAGCAGCTCTGCGACCACCTCCTGGTGGCCGTGCGGTGACCACAGCAGCGTCGGCAGGTCAGTCACGACCAGCGGGTCGGCGATCGTCAGAAGGTCGTCCAGGTGCTGCCGGCCGAGCTCGACGACGACGGTCTCGCGCAGCAGCGCGATCTCCCCCGGGGCGCGGTCGGAGTCTGCGGAGATCATCACGCGGGCATCCAGGCGCTCGCGCCCCGGCTCGTATGAGAGGACCACCATGCGCGAGGCGTGGTAGCGGCCGACACCGCTGAGGCGGTTCGCGATCTCCCCGCTCCATTCGCGGTCCACGAACGCGATCATGTTCAGGACCCGCGCCGGTACCAGGCTGTCGTCCTCGGCGTGGACCTCAACGAGCAGCTGGCGCAGCGCCGCTTCGATCGCGTCGGGTGTCGTCCCCTGTGCGCTCCACACGGCGTCCGTCGTGCTCATCAGATCGCGCGCCAGCGGTCCTCGCCGCGGAGCAGGTCCTGAGCCTCCCGCGGACCCTGCGAGCCGGCCGGGTAGCTGGGCAGGGGACCGGGCGTCTGCTCCCACGCGCTCACTATCGGGTCGCACACGCGCCACTGCGCCTCGACCTCATCGTTACGGGTGAAGAGCGTCGCGTCCCCGCGCATCGCGTCGGTGATCAGGCGCTCATACGCCTCCGGCGACTGCGACAGGAACGCCGTCCCATAGAGGAACTCCATGTTCACCGGCCGGATGATCATGCGCGTGCCGGGGATCTTCGCGCCGAGGCTCAGCGAGACGCCCTCGTTGGGCTGCAGCGTCAGCACTAGCTGGTTCGGCTGCACGCCGAGCGAGCCCTCCTGGCTGAACGCGAGGTGCGGGACCGGCTTCAGCGTCACCGCGATCTCCGTCACCTTGCGGGCCAGGCGCTTGCCCGTGCGCAGGTAGAACGGGACTCCCGCCCAGCGCCAGTTGTCGACCTCGAGCCGCAGCGCCGCATAGGTCTCGGTGATCGAGCCCTCCGGGACGCCCTCCTCCTGCAGGTAGCCGGGCGCGTTCTCGCCGCCGGCCTGTCCGGGGCCGTACTGCGCCCGCACCGCCATGCCAGGGATGTCCGCGGCCTGCGGCTGCGGGATCGCCTGCAGCACCTTGACCTTCTCGTTGCGGACCTCTTCGGCCGTGAAGCTGACCGGCGGCTCCATCGCGACATGGCACAGCAGCTGCAGCATGTGGTTCTGGATCAGGTCGCGCAGGGCCCCCGAGCTGTCGTAGTAGTCGGCCCTCGAGCCGATCCCGAGATCCTCCGACGCGGTGATCTGGACGCTGTCGATGTAGTTGCGGTTCCAGAGCGGCTCGAACATGCCGTTCGCGAAGCGGAACGCCATCATGTTCTGCACCGTCTCCTTGCCGAGGTAATGGTCGATGCGGAAGATCTGGGCCTCGTCGAAGATCGACAGCACGGCCCGGTTCAGCTCGCGGGCCTCCTGCAGCGTCGTGCCGAACGGCTTCTCGATGATCAGGCGCACCTGCGCGCCCTCGTGCGCGTTCAGGCCCGAGGTGCCGAGACGCTCGACGATGACCGGGAAGAAACCCGGCGCCGTCGACAGGTAGAAAGCCCGGTTCAGTGGCTCGCCCGCGTCGGCCTCGAAGCCGTCGAGCACGCTGCACAGGTGGCTGTAGACGCCCTCATCGTCGAACGTCCCCGGCACGTACTTGACGTTGTCGAGCAGGCTCTTCAGGACCGCCTCGTCGGGCGTCCGACGCGAGAAGCGGCGGATCGCCTGCTCGCACTCCGCGCGGTAGTCGCCGTGCTCTTTCTCTTTGCGCGAGACGCCGACGAGGTGAAAGCGCTCTGGCAGGGCGCCCTCGTGGGCGAGGTTGTAGAGCGCGGGCAGCAGTTTGCGCCTGGCCAGGTCGCCGGTCGCGCCGAAGATGACCAGCGACGTCGGCGCTACCGGCATGCGCTCCAGCCCCGCCGTGAGCGGGTTCTCGCTCTCGGCCTGAAGCCCCGGCTGGGCGACCGGCGTCGCCACCCTCAGCGTCCCCCGCGCCGGCCGCTGGGCGCGGCCTTGGCGGGCGCCGGGGCGCTCTTGACGGCGTGGCCCCCGAACTGGTTTCGCAGCGCGGCGAGCACGCGGTCGGAGAAGTCGCCGTTGCCGCGCGAGCGCAGCCGCGCGTAGAGAGAGGCCGTGATCACGGGCGTCGGCACGTCGTGCGCGGTCGCGTCCTCGATCGTCCAGCGGCCCTCTCCGGAGTCCTCGGTGTAGCCCTCGAGCGCGGACAGGTCGTTGCCGTCCTGTTCAAACGCGCGCGCCGCGAGTTCGCACAGCCACGAGCGGACCACCGACCCCTGGCCCCAGAGGTGCGCGATCTTTGCGTTGTCGAGCTCGTACTCGCACTTGTCGAACACGTCGAAGCCCTCGGCGTATGCCTGCATGAGGCCGTACTCCACGCCGTTGTGGACCATCTTGACGTAGTGGCCCGCCCCGGACGGGCCGAACCGCAGCCAGCCGCGGGGGCCGATCGAGGCGACGCTCGCCTCGTTGGTCTCGGGGGCGAGCACGTCGAGGATCGGCGCGAGCCGCTTGACGGCGCCCTGCGGGCCGCCGACCATCATGCAGTAGCCCACTTCCAGGCCCCACACGCCGCCGGAGGTGCCGACGTCGACGTAGTCGATGCCGCTCTTCTTCAGCTGCTTGGCGCGGAGCTTGTCGTCCGTCCACTTCGAGTTGCCGCCGTCGATGATCGTGTCGCCCCTGTCGAGCAGCTTCGCGAGCTTGTCGACCGTTTCCTGCGTGGGCGCGCCGGCGGGCACCATGATCCAGACCATGCGCGGCGCCTCGAGCTTCCTGACCAGGTCGCCGAGTGAGCGCGCGCCGACCGCTCCGTGTTTGACCGCCTGCGAGACGGCCTTCTCGTCGAAGTCGAACGCGACGACCTCGTGCTCGGAGTCCCGCCGGATGCGGTGCACCATGTTGCCGCCCATCTTGCCCAGCCCGACGAAACCGATCTGCGTCACGTTTGCTCCTTGATCATCGCGGTCAGAGCGCGAAGCGCGCCCACGGGGTCATCTCCCTGCAGCTTCAGGTGCTCGGCCGGGAGGCCGAGCTCGCGGAGGGTGTTCAGGTCGCCGAGAGCCTGGGCGCGCTTGAGCGTGGTGAACGTGTAGGAGGCGCCGGGGATGCTCACGTCCGCCGGCCCGTCGTGGATCAGCTGCAGGAAGCGGCCGGTCCGCGGGCCACCCTTGTGGAACTGCCCGGTCGAGTGCAGGAAGCGCGGCCCGTATCCGAAGGTGCTGGTCACGCGGGTGCGCTCGCGGATCGCCACGCGCAGCTCGGCCGCCGCGCGGTCGAACTCCGCCCCGGGCTCGCAGTAGGCCATGATCGCCACGTACTCGGGAGGGGAGGAGCCGAGCAGCAGCGAGCGCAGCGCCTCATCACCGGCGCTCGCGGGCTCCGGCAGCTCGCCGCTCTGCTCGTACGCGGCGAGGACCGTGTTGGTCGCGTCCTTGGCCTGTTGCACGTTCGGCTGGTCGAACGGGTTGATCTCAAGGCCCCAGCCCGAGACGGCGACCGCGAGCTCGGCGAGCAGGAACACCCGGCCGAGGTCGCGCGGCCCTCGCGTGGGGATCGTGATCACGGGGTGCCCCGCGGCGGCGAGCTCGTCCATCCGCGCGTCGGTGCCGGGATCCGGGGAGCCCAGGTCGGGCAGGTGGGCGAACACCCTGTCCTCGCCGTACACGCCTGGCTCGCCCAGCGGCTCCTCGGCGACGGGCAGGATGCCGGTCCCATGCTTGCCCGTGGACTCGGCGACGAGTTGCTCCAGCCACAGTCCCAGGCCCGGGAGGGTGGGGGAGATTATGAACGTGAGCTTGTCGCGGCCGGCGCGCGCCAGGGCGCTGAGCGCGCCGCCGATCCACACCGGCGCTCCGAGCTCCTGATCGCCGGCGCCCGGCGCGAGCGCCGTGTCCCACGCCGCTCGGGCTCCCTCCAGCAGGGCCCGCACATCAACGCCGATCAGGGCCGCGGGGACGATTCCGAACGCCGACAGCGCGCTGTAGCGGCCCCCGATGTCCGGGTCCCCGAGGAAAGTGCGCCTGAACGAGTGCTCCTGCGCCAGCGCGGCGAGCCCGGAGCCCGGGTCCGTGATCGCGACGAAGCGCGAACCATCGGGGACCAGCGAGAAGAAGTGAGCGAACAGCGACAGCGGCTCGATCGTGCCCCCGGACTTGGAGGAGACGATGAACAGGGTCCTCTGCAGGTCGACGGCGGACTGGATCGACGCGATCCGCGCCGCGTCGGTCGAGTCGAGGACGTGCAGAGCGGGGCGCTCGTCGGTGTGGCCGAAGGACCGCCGCAGAACCTCGGGTGCAAGCGAGGACCCGCCCATCCCGAGCAGCACGACATCCCTGATCCCGTCGGCGTGGACCTCGTCCGCGAACCGCTCTATCTCCCCGAGCTCCCCGATCATGCGCTCGGCGATCGTCAGCCAGCCGAGGCGGTTGGCGACCTCCGCGACCGCGGGTGCTCCCCAGATGCTCGCGTCGCCCTCACGCAGGCGGCGGGCGATCTCCTGCTCGCGCGCCGCGGCCGCGCGCTCCTGGATCGGCGCGCTCAGGCCCGGCGGGATGATCGCCCGCACCGTCATCTCAGCGTCGCTCATGGCACGATCGTAGTCGCCTGTCCACCCGTATAGTTCCCCGCACCCGATGCGGGGACCGCGCCCGCTCCGGCACAAGCCATGAACACGCCCGTCGCCCCCCAGCTCCCGGACCGCAACCTAGCGCTCGAGCTGGTGCGCGTCACCGAGGCGGCCGCGCTCGCCTGCGCGCCCCTCGTGGGCCTCGGCGACAAGGAGGCAGCGGATCAGGCCGCCGTCGACGGCATGCGCTACATGCTGCACTCGATCCAGATGGACGGCATCGTCGTGATCGGCGAGGGCGAGAAGGACGAGGCGCCGATGCTCTACAACGGCGAGCAGATCGGCGACGGCTCACCGCCGCAGGTCGACATCGCGGTGGACCCCCTCGAGGGCACCACGCTCGCGGCGCACGGGATGCCGAGCGCGCTCGCGGTGATCGCGCTGTCGGCTCGCGGCACGATGTTCGACCCCGGGCCGTGCGTCTACATGGAGAAGATGGCGGGGGCCCCTGAGATCGCTGACCTGCTCGACCTCGACCGCCCGCTCGGGGAGACGGTCAAGCTGGTCGCCGAGCGCAAGGGCCACCCGGTCAGCGACGTGATGGTCGTCGTGCTCGACCGCGACCGGCACACGGAGGGCATCAGGGCGATCCGGGAGGCGGGTGCGCGGGTGCGCCTGATCGCCCACGGCGACGTCTCAGCCGCTCTTCTGGCGGTCACCGAGCGCTCACCGGTCGACCTGCTCTGGGGCATCGGCGGGACACCCGAGGGCGTGATCTCGGCCGCCGCCGTCAAGTGCGTCGGAGGCCAGCTCCTCGGCCGGCTCTGGCCCCGCGACGACTCCGAGCGTGACGCCGCGATCAACGCCGGCTACGACCTGGACCAAATCCTCACCCGCGATGACCTCGTGTCCGGCGACGACGTGTTCTTCTCAGCCACCGGCGTGACCGACGGCGACGTCCTGCAGGGCGTGCGCTACCCCAGCGCCGGCGGGGCGACGACCGAGTCGCTCGTGACACGCTCGCGCTCCGGGACGATCAGGCGGATCAGGGCCACCCACGATCGCGCGAAGCTGCGCGCCGTCGGCGGCGACCGCTACGGCGCGGTCGGCGATTAGGGCATGACCCGCCGAGCATGACCCCCGAACGGCTGTGGCGCCTGTCGGCGCTCCTGCGCCGCCGCGGGCACCGCCGCCTGGCGCTGCTCGTCAAGAAAGTCAACTCGGTCATCTACCACAACTCCCTTGCGCCGGGAGCCAAGTTCAGCCCCGACATCCGCTTCGGTCACCATGGCTTCGGCACCGTGGTGCACAGCAACGTGGAGATCGGCAAGGGAGTTCGGATCTGGCACAACGTCACGATCGCTGTGCATGCGGAGACCGGATCGCCGCAGAAGATCGTGATCGAGGACGGCGTGGGGATCGGCGCGAACTCCGTGATCATCGCTCCCGCCGGCAAGAGCATCCGCATCGGCCGCGGTGCGCGGATCGGCGCGGGCGCGGTCGTCGCCCAGGACGTCCCTGCGGGCGCGACGGTCATCAGCGCGCCGTCGCGGGTGCTGCCGCCCCGCGACAGTGACGGGCAGGAGAGCGGCTCGGTCGACTAGGGCACGAGCGCGCCGACGCGCGACTCGGCGAGGTCCATGCGCGCCAGCGAGCGCAGGAACCCGTAGGTGACGATCACGTGGATGCGCGACTGCGTCGCTTCGTAGAAGCGCAGGCTGAACGCGGAGGCGATCGACGGGTAGAAGTTGGCCACCTCCACCTCGACGTGCAGGCGTGCGCGGCCGCTCTCCGGGGAAGCCTCGCGGCGCACCTCGATCTGCAGGTGGCCGTCGCCGTCGCGGCCGCGGCGCGAGACGAGCAGGCCGCGTGCGATCCGCCACCTGACCAGGCCCCGGTGCTGGTCGAGCTCATATTCAGGGGCGGCGAACGTCAGCAGCCGCAGCGGCGAGAAGAGCAGGACCACCCAGCGCTCGCGCTCGGTGTAGCGGACCTGGATCAGGCCGAGGGTGACCCGTGTCAGGAACCGCCAGTAGGTGCGGGCGAGGCGCTCCATGTGCATCGGCGTCCAGATCTCATCCAGGGCCCGCTCGTCCACCAGCAGGTCGGCCTTCTGGATCGAGCAGACGGCGCCGGTGCGGGCATCGACGGATGTCCTGTCCTCGAGCTCGCCGATGACGGCGCGATCCGGCACCGCCGCCCTGCGTGAACGCGCGCGTGCCGCGAGCAGTGCGCCGGACGCTCCCATCAGCACCCCTGCGGCCGCGAGCGCTCTCCTGTTCGCCGTCGTGTCCAGCATCTCGGTGCAGGCTATCCCGGGCGGATCGGCGGCGGTCGCGTCCCCGGCTGCTGCTATTCAACACGTGTGTCCCCTGAGCGCCGAGCCGAGATCCGGATCCCGCCGCCGCGGGCGCGGGCGGTGCCCGGACTCCCGGTCGACGGCCTGATCGCCCGCGCGCCGGAGCTGGCGCGTTCGTGGGCGGTCGCCCTGATCGCAGAGCTGCCGCTCGGGCGCATCGGCGAGATCCCTCTGAAGGAGATCGCGTCGGGTGCGCCGGCGCTCTGCACGCACGTGCTGCGGGCGCTGAGCAGCGATGAGGACCTCGCCCGCCTGACCGGCCAGGGCGGCGCATCCGCACGCGGGGGAGTGGTCCCAGCGCTCGAGCTGCCGCGCGTCACAGGCTCGCGCGACGGCGCTGACCTCGCGAGGTCAGCCGAGGCGCTGCGCGGCGTCATCTGGGACGGGCTGCTCGACGAGATGCTGCGCGCGTCCGCGCGCGAGACCGGAGAAGCAGCGGACCGGCTCGCATACGTCTGCTCGAGCACGCTCGCGGCAGCCCTCGCGGCCGCCGTCCCCGAGCCGGCTCGCGCCGCGACGGCGCCCGCCGCCCCGGCCCCGGTTCTCGCGCGCGCTGCCACGTACGCCCAGATCGTCGACGAGCTCGAGCTCGAGCCGGCCCAGCCGGTGGCGCCCGCGCAGACGCCGCCCGCGGCCAGCCCCGTGTCCGGCGGTCCGCAGATCGAGATCCGCGACCAGCGGACACGGCCGGGCCCATCCGCCTGGATCGACACGATCGGCCGCCGGCTCGAGTCCTTCCGCAGCGACGGCCGGCCGTTCTCGGTGCTGCTGATCGAGCCGGTCGACCTCGAGCTGCTGCGCGAGATGCAGGCGCGGGACGCCGGCGACGGGCTCGCCGACCGTATCGAGGAGGTGCTCTCGGCCGAGCTCCCGCATGGCCCGGGCGCAGGGCCAGACCCGTCCGTGTCGCTCACCCGCGAGGCGCCGGGGCGCTGGTGGGTCCTGACGGCCGCACCCGACCGGGCCGGTGCGGACCGTGTTGCCGAATCGCTGGCGCGTGCCGCATCGTCGGTCTCTGACGGGCGCGGCCAGCCCGTTCAGATCGCGGTCGGCACCGCGCTGTGCCCCATCGACGGCCGCGAGGCGCCGGCGCTCGCGGCCCACGCCGACATCGGCCTGTACGCGGCCCGCGCCGGTGCGCGGGCGGCCGGGCGACGCATGGCGTCGGCCGACGACTACAGCTGAGGGCGCCCGGCGTCGTTCAGCCGGCGAGCGCGCCGCCCGCGAGGGAGGCGGTCTGCGACGGCGGGGGAGCCCCCAGCGACGGCGTGTTGCGCGTCTTGCCGACGATGCGGGTCCCGATCCGGACCGTTTCGGTGATGCCGAGAGCTTCGGCGGCGCCGGAGGTGAGGTCCCAGTCGGCGCCGATGTGGCTGTAGGGGCCGCGGTCGAGAACGGGGACCGTCAGGGCGTGGCCCTTGTATGTGACCTTCACGAGGGTGCCGCAGGGAAGCGTGCGGTTCGCAACGCCGATCACGCCGGGGGTGAGAGTCTGGCCGCACGCTGTCGTGTTGCCGTAGAAGCCCGGGCCGAACCATGTCGCGATGCCGGACGGGCGAACCTTCTTGGCGGCCGCCGCCGTCGACGGCGCCCCCGATCCACCGGTCGACGCGGCCGCGAGGGCCGGTGCGGCGACGCAGGCCGTGACCGCGGCAAGGCCGAGCACGCGCATGGCTGTGTTGAAGGCGTTTCGCATCTGTTTCGGCGCCTACGGGGTGAGCTGACGGGCTCGCGCGGCACGTGAAGTGCGGCGCTACGGCCCCGGTGGGCCGATTCGCCCCGGCGGATCAACGTGATCCGCATTGGGTCCCCCGCCTGCGTTGACCGTGGTCAAGCAGTTCGGCGTGGCGGGAAGTATACAGACCGCGCTCAGGAGCGCGGCAGCAGCGAGAAGACGTCGCGCACGAGGCGCTCGCCTGTGGAGAGCCCGGCCTTCGTGAGCTCGCCGACGATCTCCACGGCCGAGGTCAGCAGCTCGGTTCCGCCGGGCGCACGGACCGGGCCGCGCCCGCGGTCGCTCTCGCTCTCAAAGCCCTGCCTGGGAACGGGAACGGCGGTTGGCGACTTGGCGGCGCGGATCCGCTTGGGCGTCGCGTGGCTGGGCGTCGTGGCCCTGACGCCGCGCGGGGTCGATGTGGCACGTTTGGCCTTGGCGGGTGCCTTGGCGGCGCGAGGCGAGGGTTTCGCGGCCGACGCCCGGGGCGCCTTCGCGGCCGGTTTCGAGGTTTTCTTCGCCGCGGGCCGGGCCGCGGCGCCGGCCTGCGCCGAGCGGCGGGCCGCATCGCGTCTGGCGCTCGAGCGCTGTGGCCTGGTGCGGGGCAGCTGGGAGAGCACGCCGCTCTCGGCGGCCGGAGTCGTCGTTCCCCCGTTGCTGTCCGCCGACCCGGCCGGGTCGGCGTCGCTCTCGCTCGCGCTCATTGGGCACATCATTGCTTAAGCGCGACCTTCAAGCAGCGTTGCAACAGCTCCGATAACGCAGGCGACGCGTTAACATGCGCAACAGGAGATTCCGGTCTGGGTTGTAACGTCGGCGGGGCTGCGGCCGTATGTCCCGCTGGTGCGTTGATCCGGGCCCGAGTCGTGGGGGTCCGATCGGACCGCCTTCAGGATGTCGACCGACGGAAGAATGGAACGCGAATGTCAGTAGTCGAGCTTCAGGAGCTGGATGAGGTCAAGGGCCTGCTCGCCAAGGGCCAGCAGGTGGGTGTCCTGTCGTTTGCGGAGATCACGAAGGCGGTGTCGGAGCTCGATCTGGACGAGTCCGACGTCGAAGAGCTGCACGGGTTCCTCGAGCGCTCGGAGGTCGAGCTCGTCGAGGACATAGATCCGGCGATCGCAGCCTCGGCCCAGCTCGAGCGCGCGCCCGACAAGCGCGGCCGGCGCAAAGCGAAAACCGCGCTTGACCTGAAGCCGGACATGACCACCGACTCGCTGCAGCTGTTCCTGAAGGACATCGGCAAGGTTCGCCTGCTGACCGCCCAGGAGGAGGTCGATCTCGCCAAGCGCATCGAGCGCGGCGACCTCGACGCGAAGCAGAAGATGGTCGAGTCCAACCTCCGCCTCGTCGTCTCGATCGCCAAGAACTACCGCAACCAGGGCCTTCCGTTCCTGGACCTGATCCAGGAGGGCACGCTGGGCCTCGTCCGCGCCGCGGAGAAGTTCGACTACCGCAAGGGATTCAAGTTCTCGACCTACGCGACCTGGTGGATCCGCCAGGCGATCGCCCGCGCGCTCGCCGACAAGGCGCGCACGATCCGCATCCCCGTCCACGTCGTCGAGAAGCTCAACAAGATCGGCCGCGCGGAGCGAAAGCTCGTGACCGAGCTCGGCCGCGAGCCCACAGCGGACGAGATCGCAGAGGTCACCGGGATCGACCCGGAGGAGGTCGACTCGATCAAGCGCTCGGCGCAGGCCCCGGTCTCGCTCGAGAAGCCGGTCGGTGACGAGGAGGAGTCCGAGTTCGGCCAGTTCATCGCGGACGAGCGGGCAGAGTCACCGTATGAGCGGGCCGCGGAGATCCTCACCAAGGAGGCGCTCCGCGAGGCGCTGGAGAACCTGTCCTACCGCGAACGCCGTGTGCTCGAGCTCCGCTACGGGCTCGGCGGCGAGCACCCGCGGACGCTGGACGAGGTCGGCCGCACCTTCAACGTGACCCGCGAGCGCATCCGCCAGATCGAGAACCAGTCGCTCAAGAAGCTGCAGAGCCTCGCCGAGGCTCAGAAGCTCCGCGACGTCGCATAGCCGGCGCCGCCCGACGACGGAGGCCCGCCGGCGCTAAAGCCGGAGCCTCTCGATGCCGACAAGCAGAGCATGTTCGATGTTCTCGCTGCGCTCAATGAACTTGTCGAGAAGGAGGGGTCGGACCTTCACCTGAAGGTCGGCTCCGCGGCTCTCTACCGCGTGCAGGGCGAGCTCACGCTCGACCCGGGTGCTGCGTCGCTCACCGCGGAGGACACCGAGGGCGCGCTCCGCACGCTGCTCAGTGACCCGATGAAGCTCGAAGAGTTCGCGCAGGAGCACGAGGTCGACTTCTCCTACGAAATCCAGGACGTCGCCCGCTTCCGCATCAACGCCTTCATGCAGCGCGGCGTGATCTCGCTCGTCTGCCGCGCGATCCCGCACCGCATCAGCTCGATCGAGGAACTCTCGCTCCCGGACGTCGTACGCGAACTCGCCGAGGAGGAGCGCGGGATCGTGCTGCTCACGGGCACCACCGGCTCGGGGAAGTCCACCACGCTCGCCGCGATGATCGACCACATGAACCACACGATGAGCAAGCACATCGTGACGATCGAGGACCCGATCGAGTTCGTGCACACCGACAAACGCTCCGCCATCAACCAGCGCGAAGTCGGCATGGACACCGCATCCTTCAAGCGCGCGCTGCGGCGCGTGCTGCGCCAGGACCCCGACGTGATCCTGGTCGGGGAGATGAGAGACGAGGAGACCGTGCAGACCGCGCTGTCGGCTGCCGAGACCGGGCACCTCGTGCTTTCCACGATCCACACGGTCGACGCGACCGAGTCGATCAACCGCATGCTCGACTTCTTCCCGCCCCACCAGCACGGCCAGGCGCGCAGCATGATCGCGGGCACCGTCCGCGGCGTCATCTCCCAGCGGCTGGTCCCAGGTGCCGACGGCGGCCGCGTGGCGGTCTGCGAGATCCTGCGCATGACGGGCCGCGTGAGGGACATGATCCTCGACCCCGCGCAGACCGGGAAGCTCGTCGAGGTCATCACCTCGGGCGGCTACTACGGGATGCAGACCTTCGACCAGGCGCTCTACGGCCACGTCAAGGCCGGCCGCGTCACCTTCGAGGACGCGATGCACGTCGCGACCAGCCCGCACGACTTCAAGCTGCTGATGCAGTCCGAGGGCCGGCGCGGCACGACGATGGAGGATGTCGCGCACGCCGAGTCCAAACGGACCGACGACCCGGCCCCGACGCTGAACGCCGCATAGCGCCGCCCCGGGCGCCCACGGGCCCCACTTCAGTTGGTAAAGTAAAGGGTGCTGTGGCCCTAGATGAGACATGCCCCGTCTGCATGACCGCGCAGATCGTGTGCGGCAAGTGGACGCTGCTGCTCGTGCGCGACCTGTCCGAGGGCCGCTCGCGCTTCTGTGAGCTCGAACGATCGCTGTCGGGCATCAGCCCGCGGACGCTCTCGCTGCGCCTTCGTGCGCTCGAGGAGGAGGGCATCGTCGAGCGCCACACCTTCCCGGAGGTGCCGCCGCGCGTCGAGTACGCGCTGACCGAGAAGGGCCTCGCGCTGCTGCCGATCATCGAGGGCATGCGCGCATACGGCGAAGAGTGGCTGGGGCAGGAGTGCTCCCCGGGCTCGGCCGAGCCCGCGCTCGCTCTCGCCTGACGCGGCGCTGCAAGACCGGGTGCGCCGGGCAGGAGCGGCAGCAGCGAGCGCGAAGTCCAGCGCACCATGCGCTCGATCGCCCTCCAGACGGCACTGACAGACTTCACCGAGGCCGCGGCAGGCCACCTTCAGGCGGAGATCACCGCCGGAGCCGAGGTCCCGTTCGAGCTCGAGCAGCAGGCCGGGCGCCGCGCTTCGGGGCCGTCTCTCTACTGCTACCGGCCCCTGACCGGCGAGTTCATCGCCGACCGCGAGAGTGAGCTGCAGCGGATGCCGAGCCACGATCAGGCGGCGCGGCTGCTAGCGGGCCACGAGGGGCTCGAGCGCTACCTCGCGGGCTCAGGCCTCGGTGAGCGACGCATCTCCAGGATGGGCGCCGTGAGGGCCGCGCTGTGCGCGATTCTCTGCGACGTCTTCGCCGAGCAGACCGACTTCCAGCTGCGTCCCGAGCGCCTGCGGGACGCGCTCACGCGCCTGGAGCAGGCGGCGGAGGCCGGCAGCGGCGACGTCACGCTCGTCGCGACGCTGCACGGCCTCACCATCACCTCCGCTGAGCTGGCCCTCACCAAGGGCCTGACGATCGCCCAGCCGCACGCGCTCGGCGGCCTGCCCGCGGCCGTGCTCGCGGGCTCCGGCGAGGTCTGCGACCACCTCGTCGTCGTCCTGAACGCCGGCGAGGACGAGGCGCCGAGCGCGGTCGAGCGCGGCCGTGAGGTGCTGACGGACCTGCTGAGGGCGCTGAGGCTGTTCGGCGACGGGCGTGTCACGCTCGGCGCGCTGGCCTATCACCGCGTCGGCGCGGGAGCGTGGAGCCCGTTCGCGCTGGGCGGCGGCGGCCGGCCGCACGGCATGCTGATCGTCACCACAGAGCAGGAGGACGAGCTGCGCGCATTCTGCAACCTGGTCTCCCGGCGCGCGCCGCATCGCAACGAGGTCGCGTGGGCGCTGCGGCGCTTCGAGCTCGGCTGCGAGCGCGAGAGCGCGCAGGAGTCGCTGACCGACCACCTGCTCGCGCTGCGCGCCCTGCTCGAGCCCGAGGGCCCGGACAGCGCGCTGCTGGCGGGGCGTCTCGCCGCCCTCTGCGCGACACCCGACAGCCGGCTCGCGCTCACCGCGCGCGCCACCGAGGCGATCGCGCTGGAGCACGCGATCATCGCCGGAGGGGCCGCCGACCACGCCGGGTCGCAGGCGCTCTCGGAGAACATGTCCGATCACCTGCGTGCGCTGCTGCGCGACGTCATCTGCGGTCATCTCGACTCCGACCTCGTGACCCTCGCCGACGAGATCCTGCTCGAGGACGAGGTGGACGCGGACGAGATCGACGAGATCGCGCTCGACGACGGCGAGCTCGCCGACTTCGACGACGAGGCTGCACCCGAGCCCAGGCGCTTCGCTCAGCCCGCTGCCGCGCGGCCCGCCTCAGGCCAGGAGATATTCGGAGATCCTGGCCAGGCCCAGGAGATCCTGGATATCTTCATCTAGCGCCGGGACCAGCACCGGCCGGCTCTGGCCGAGCTCGCGGGAGAGGCGCGCGACGGTCGCGCTGTCGCGCTGCACGAGCACGTCGAAGTCCGCGAGATTCCGGGCGACGCGCCCGGCCAGGTCGGCGCCGAGCTTCGCGGTCAGCAGCCCGGTCACGTCCTGAACGTCGCGGCCCGCGAGGCCGTCGCCGTGGACGCGGTTGAAGATCAGCTCACCGCTCGACATTCCCGCCGACCGCAGGCGGTCGGCCAGATAGGAGGCCTCACGGGCCGGCTCCAGCTCGGGCGAGGTGATGATCAGGAACGCCGTGTGGGGGTCACGCAGCAGCTCCTGCACACCCCTCGTGCGCTCACCGAAGCCGTCCAGGACGCCGGACATCGTGCGGAAGAACGTCGAGAGGTCGCCGAGCATGTCGACGCCGGTCACCCGCGCGAAGATCGAGAAGACAAGCGCCGTTCCGCGGCCGAACAGCCTCGCCGTCAGGCCTCCCGGCGCGAGGAACACCTGCAGCGCGCGGCCTTCCAGGAACCCGAGCAGGCGACCGGGTGCTTCCAGGAAGTCGAGCGCGTTGCGGGACGGCGGCGTGTCGAGGACGATGACGTCGAAGTCGTGCTCCTCGTGCAGCTCGTAGAGCTTGGCGATGGCGCTCAGCTCGTGCGATCCGGCGACCGCCGTCGAGAGCTCCCCGTAGACGGGGTTCGCGAGGATTTCCGCGCGCTGCCCCTCGTCGGGCGCGAGACGCTCGATGATCTCGTCAAAGGTGCGCTTCGCGTCGAGCATCATCGCCCACAGCTCGCCGTGGATCTTCACGGTCCCGTCGCCGTGGATGCGGCGGGGCTCGCCCGACAGCTCGGTGAGGCCGAGCGCCGAGGCGAGGCGCTTGGCCGGATCGATCGTCACAACGGCGACCTTCTGGCCCCGCATCGCGAGGCCGAGCGCGAGCGCCGCCGACGTCGTCGTCTTGCCGACGCCTCCGGCGCCGACACAAATCAGGACCCTCTTCGTGCGCAGGCGTGAGCTGAGAGGGTGCTGGTGGCCGGCGACCATGCCGAGATCGTAGTTCCCATGCAGGAATCGACACTTGCCATGCGAATACCCACCGGACGGCTTTCCAGCAATCGAGCATCGGAGTCACCGTGCAAGGCAAGGCCAAGGTCATCGCTTTCGCCAACCAGAAGGGCGGCGTGGCCAAGACGACTACGACACTCAACCTGGCCGCCGCATTCGCGGAGGAGGGCCACAGGGTGCTGTGCGTCGACATGGACCCGCAGGGCAACCTGACGATGTCCCAGGGCATCGACCCGGACACGCTCGAGAAATCGATGTATGACGTGCTGGTCCACAAAGTCTCGATCCGCGAGGTGATCCGCCGCCGCGAGATCGACGTCGCATGCGCGTCGATCGACCTCGCCGGAGCCGAGATCGCGATGTCCACGATGATCGGACGGGAGCGCTCGCTGCAGAAGGCGTTCGAGCCGATCCTCGACGACTACGACTTCATCTGCATCGACACGCCGCCGAGCCTCGGCCTGCTGACGATCAACGCTCTCACCGCAGCCGACAAGGTGATTGTCCCCGTGCAGTGCGAGTATCTGTCGATGCGTGGCCTCATCCAGCTCCAGAACACGCTCGCGATGATCCGGGAGAACCTGAACCCCGACGTCGACATCGAGGGCATCCTCCCGACGCTCGTGGACTCCCGCACGATTCATGCCAAGGAGGCCATAGAGATCCTCGAGGAAAACTTCGGGGACCGCGTGTTCGCCTCGAGGATCCGCAAGACCGTACGCTTCGCGGAGGCGCCAGTGAAGGGCATGTCGGTGCTCAAGTACGAGCCCGACGGCGTCGCCGCACAGTCCTACCGGCAACTCGCGCAGGAGGTTCTCAACCATGGCCAACAGTAACCGCGCGAGCATGCGTGAAGGGCCCCTCGCGGCCCTGTTCAGGCGCACCGAGGAGGGCGGCGAGGAGCAGGCCCCCGTCGAGCGCGTCGAGCAGCAGGCCGCGCCCCCCGCGCCGCCGGTCCATCCCCGTGAGAGCGGGCTGCCGCACCCCGCGCTGAGCGCCTCACCCGCGCCGCCGCCGGAGCAGACCCGCATCCCGACGCCGCAGGAGCGCCTGCGCCACGCCTTCTCCTCGGAAATCCCCGAGAACATGATGGACAGGCCCGCGACCCACGCCGGCCGTGCCGACTACGCCCGCGAGGAGCCCTCGCCATGGGGCACGCCCGTCGCCGGGCAGCCCGTGATCCGCGTCGTCGGCGTCGGCGGAGCCGGCGTCAACGCCGTCAATCGCATGGTCGAGGCGCAGGTCGAGGGCATCGAGTTCCTCGCCATCAACACCGACCTGCAGTCGCTGCAGCAGTCCACCGCCGACATCACGCTGCACATCGGCGAGGAGCTGACGCGGGGACGCGGCTCCGGCTCGGACGCGAACATCGGCCGGCAGGCCGCGATGGAAGACTACGACCGCATCAAGTCCCTGCTGAAGGGCTCGGACATGATCTTCATCACCGCAGGCTCCGGCGGCGGCACCGGCACGGGCGCGGCTCCCGTCATCGCCCGCATCTGCCGCGAGCTCGGCGCGCTGACGGTCGCGATAGTGACCAAGCCCTTCGGGTTCGAGGGCACGCGCCGCTCCGAGCAGGCCGAGAAGGGCGTGGGCCTGCTCGCGGAAGAGGTCGACACGCTGATCGTCGTGCCCAACAACAGGCTGCTGAGCGTCCTTGACAAGCAGACCGCGATGGTCGAGGCGTTCCGCGTCGCCGACGACGTGCTGCGCCAGGGCGTGCAGGGTATCTCCGACCTGGTGACGCTCCCCGGACTGATCAACCTCGACTTCGCAGACGTGCGCACGATCATGAGCGAGGCCGGCAACGCGCTGCTCGGGATCGGCATGGGCATGGGCGAGAACCGCGCCACCGAGGCCGCCGTCTCGGCCGTCTCCTCGCCGCTGCTGGAAACGTCGATGGAGGGCGCGCGCTCGATCCTGCTCTCGATCACAGGCGGCACGAACCTGTCGCTGTGGGAGGTCAACGAGGCCGCCAAGTCCGTGTCCGAGGCCGCTCACCCCGACGCCAACATCATCTTCGGCGCGATGGTCGACGAGAAGCTCGACGACGAGGTATGGGTGACCGTGGTCGCCACCGGCTACGGCGACGAGGGCCGGCGCAAGAGCCTGCGACGCCTGAAAGAGCCCGCCGCCGGCGAGGTCACGGTGCAGCGCACCTCCACGCCGCGGGCCTCCCGCGGGCGCGGCGACGAGCTCGAGATCCCCGAGTTCATCCCCGGCATCTGAGCGCGGCCGCCGGCGCGCCGCGTTCACGCGCCGCTGTGCTATCGCTCTGCCATGGCCGGACCTGAGAAGGGCGTCGTAGCAGCAGGACACCCCCTGACCGCACAGGCGGGAGCCCGCGTGCTGCGCGAGGGCGGGAACGCGGTCGACGCGGCGGTCGCCGCGATGGCGATGTCGTTCGTCGCCGAGCCTCTGCTGACCGGGCCGGGCGCCGGCGGATACATGCTCGTCGCGGGCGCGGGATCCGAGCCCGTGCTGCTCGACTTCTTCGCGTCCGCGCCCTCACGCGCCGGCGACGGCAGCGAGGCGGAGCTGGTGGGCATCGAGGTGTCCTTCGGGGATGCCACCCAGGTCTTCCACTGCGGCCCCGCCTCATGTGGCGTGTACGGCGTCCCGGCGGGCATGTGCGACGCGCTCGAGCGGTGGGGCAGCGCCCGCCTGCAGGAACTCGTCGAGCCCGCGGCGCGGCTCGCGGCGGAGGGTGTGATGCTGAACGCCGGGCAGGCGTATGTCGCTGAGATCCTCGCCGAGCTGCTCACCTCGACACCCGAGTGCGCGGCGATCTGGGCGCCGGCGGGGCGCATCCTGCGCGAGGGGGAGATGATCTTCAACCCCGAGCTCGCAGACGCGCTGCGCCGGCTCGGCGCGGAGGGCCCGGCCCCGTTCTACACCGGCGACATCGCGGGCGCCGTCTGCGCGTGGCTCGACGAGCGCGGCGGCTCGATCACGCCCGGCGACCTCGCGGCATACGGCGCCGTCGCGCGCCCCCCCGTGCGGATGGGATACCGCGACCGGGAGATCCTCACGAACCCGCCGCCGTCGGCCGGCGGCACCCTGCTCGCATACTCGCTGGGCCTGCTCGACCGCGGCCCCGCGCCTCCCGGCCTCGCCGACATCGTGCGCGCCATGCAGGCCGCGCAGGGGGAGCGCAACGAGAGCTTCCTGGAGGGGCTCTCGCAGGACGGCTTCCTCGAGCGCTTCCTCACCGCCCGGCTCGGCTCCACCACGCACATCTCGGTGATCGACGCAGACGGCCGAGCCTGCTCGGTGACATGCACCAACGGAGAGGGCTCGGCGGTCGTCGTGCCGGGCACGGGGCTGCACCTGAACAACATGATGGGCGAGCAGGACCTGAACCCGCTCGGGTTCCACCTGCATCCCGCGGGCCGCAGGCTTCCGAGCATGATGGCCCCGACCGTCGCGATGCGCGCCGGGGAGGTCGAGCTGGTGCTCGGCAGCGCCGGGTCGAACCGGATCCGCTCCGCGATCCTTCAGACGATCGTCGCGGTCGTCGACCACGGGCTCTCAGCGCAGCAGGCGGTGGACGCGCCGCGGGCCCACTTCGAGGACGGTGTGCTGTTCGCGGAGCCGGGCCTTGACGCGGCTCCCGCCTCCGGCGGGCTGCGGGTCGTGCCGTTCAGCGCCCGCAACCTCTTCTTCGGGGGCGTGCAGGCCGTGCTCAGCCGCGGCGGCGAGCTCCAGGGAGCGGGCGACCCCCGCCGCGGCGGCGTCGCGGTGAGCGCGTGAGGCTCGGTCCTGCTCCGCCGGCACTGGCGGCGTGCGCGGCGGCGCTCTGCATCGCGATCGCCGGGTGCGGCGCCAAGCCCGCCGACATCTTCATCATCGAACGGACGAACGCGAGCACGCACGCGCTGCTGACGCTGCTGGTCAACGAAGAAGGCGGCGTGCGCTGCAACGGCGGCAAGGAACTGAAACTCGGCGACAAGGAACTCGTCCAGGCCAGGGGCATACAGGAAGACCTGAAGGAAGCGGCCGCCGCGAACACCGTCCTTGCGCCCCAGCCCGGCTCCGTCTACACCTACTCGCTGCGCGATGAAGCGGGCTCGCTGCGCTTCTCCGACAACTCGGCGAAGCAGAGCTCCGCGATGCACCAGCTCCAGCTGTTCGTCCTGCAGACCGCGCAGCAGCTCTGCGGGGTCAGCAGCTAGCCGAAGCGGACCTTGCCGTTGGAGAGCGCGCGCGCCTGCGCGCGCTCGATGTAGTCAAGGCGCTCCAGAGCCGAGCGCAGCAGCCCCGTCAGCAGCGACAGGCGCTCGCTCTCAGAGCGCAGCTCCAGCAGCTCCTGCTTGGCCTCCAGGTCGAACTCGACGGTGCCGGCCATGTCATACGCGTCGAGCTGCTCGAGCTCCTCGTCATCGAGCTCACGGTCGGTCGCCTGGCTCACGAGCTCGCGGTAGAGCTCCCTCGCCTGCTGGCCCTCGTCGATCCCGTCGGCCTCGCTGTCCGGCAGGAACTCGACGACGCCCGCCGGGTACGGGAGGTCGTCCTGGCGCTCGAGCAGGCGGAACGGGCGGGTGCCTCGGACGACGATGTTCAGGCGGCCGTCCGGCATCCTCTCGAGCACGCGCTCGACCTCGCAGGCGCAGCCGACCTCCTTGAGCCCGTCGTCCGAGAGCCACACGATCCCGAACTCGCGGCCCGGCGTGCCGGGCTCCGCATCCAGGCAGTGTTCGATCATCTGCCGGTAGCGCTCCTCGAAGATGTGCAGCGGCACGCTCTCCGTCGGCAGCGCGACGATCCCGAGCGGGAACAGGGGGAAGTCGCGAGAGGTCCCGAGCATGCGCCCAGTGTAGGAGGGCATGGAGCCGGCGCCCGGCGGCGCGGCTCTACGGGCGCTTGCGGGCAGCGAGCAGCAGGTTGTAGAAGATCGCCGGCGGCAGCCGCGACTCGAGCAGCCCCCGGTCGACGCGCTGCAGCATCAGGTAACCGCGGTAGGCGTACATTTTCCACGCCCACGGCACCTCGTCCGGGTCGGCGGTCGCCTCGAGCGTCCTGTTCGTCCAGCCGAACCAGTTCGCGAGCAGCTCCTCGCCGGTGACCCGCACATCCCCGAGGCCCGCGTCGCGGGCGACCCGCTGCAGTTCCCCCGGCGCGAAGGCGTGCACGTCGACGAACCGCTCGAGCGCCTCGTCGGGTTCCTCGCCGCCGCTCGGCGCGCGGCCGGCTCCGACCGCACGGCGCCACAGCGGCGCCATCGCTCCCGCGAAGCGCTTCGGGTAGCCGGCCAGGCGGTCCCCGTAGCGCGAGGGCTCCCCGGCGAATATCACGGTGCCGCCCGGCGCGAGCACGCGCTCGAACTCCGCGAACGCGCGCGGCAGGTCCGGTATGTGGTGCAGCACCGCATGGCCGAACACCAGGTCGAAGCTCTCGTCCTCGAACGGCAGGTGCTCGGCGTCGGCCTGCCGTGTGCGGACCTGCAGGCCCAGCCGCGCCGCGTTCTCGTCGAGCGTCGCGAGCATCCCGGGGGAGATGTCGCTGCACGTCGCGTCGGCGATCACGCCGGCCAGCATCAGGTTCAGCGTGAAGTAGCCGGTGCCCGACCCGATCTCCAGCGCACGCGCGAAGCGCGGCGGCTCCACCCCGAGCGCCTTGCGGATCTTCGAGCTGACCTGGCCCTGGCCGAGCTCACCGAAGTCGATGCCCCACTTGGAGTCGTAGTGCCCCGCCGCGACGTCGTGGTAGCGGGTGTTCGCGTCGCGGATCTCCTCGGCGGTTAACGTTGGGCTCACGGGGCGCACCATATACTCGCGCGCCGTGCAGGCGCCGCGCACCCGACGCTGCACACGCCCGACCGGACATCACCCTTGACAGCGAGCCTCTACCTTCAACGCGACCAGCCCGACGGCGTCCCGCCGCTCGCGCTGACCGGTGAGCGCACACTCCCCGACGTGCCGGAGGAGAACTACTGGTTTCGCCGGCACCTGGTCGTCTACGACTGGATCGCCGAGCAGGTTCGCGGCCGCAGCGTGATCGACATGGCATGCGGCGAGGGCTACGGCTCGGACGTGCTCGCGCGCTCCGCCGGCTCGGTCGTCGGTGTCGACGCCAACCCCGAGGCGCACGAGCACGCGCGCCTTCGCTACACGAGCGGGAACCTGCGATTCGCACGCGACCTCGTGGACACCTACTCAGAGCCCGCGGACGCCGTCGTGTTCCTTCAGACGATCGAGCATCTCCAGGACCCCGGCGCGGTGCTCGCCCACTTCCGCTCTCTGGTCGGCGACGGCGGCACGGTCTACGTGTCAACCCCGAACGTGCTCACGCTCGCGCCCAAGGGCCAGCCGCGATCGGGGAACCCGTGGCACGTGCACGAGTATCGCCGCCGTGAGTTCGAGGAGCTCTGCCGCTCGCAGTTCAGCCGCGTGGAGCTGCACGGCCTGTTCCACGCGCGCATGCTCCGCGCCCACGAGACAGCGCTGCGGCTGGGCTGGGACCGCGTTCATCCGCTGCTGCACCTGACCAAGCCGTTCTATGACCGCTTCACGCCCGCGATCAGCACCGCCGACTTCGCGATCCGCCCCGACGCCGAGGCGGATCTCGAGCGCTCACTGGACTTCATAGCGGTGTGCCGGCCGTGAGCGACGGGCGCGCCCGCGGCGCGCTGTCGATCGTCCTGCACACGCACATGCCCTACGTCGAGGGCTACGGCACATGGCCCTTCGGCGAGGAGTGGCTGTGGGAGGCGATCGCGACGTCCTATCTGCCGCTTCTGGACCTGCTCGACGAGGGCGCGCCGCTGACGCTCTCGCTGACGCCGGTGCTCTGCGACCAGCTCGAGGCTCCCGGGATCGCCGAGCGGTTCGAGGCCTTCATCGAAGATGTGCGCCGCGAGACGCATCTGCGCGATGCGGCGGGCATGCGCGCCGTCGGCCAGGATGCGCTCGCCGCCGAGATCGACCGCTCGTGGGGCGACTACGAGGACGCGCTCGCGAAACTGCGCTCGCGCGGCGGCGACCTGCTCGCGGCGCTCGCTCCCCATGCGCAGTGGACCTCATCTGCGACACACGCGATCCTGCCTCTGCTCGCCACCGACGCCGGCGTGCATCTGCAGGTCCAGACCGGGATCGCCTCGCACCGCAGGAGGTTCGGCGAGCACTGGCGGGGCGGCTTCTGGCTGCCGGAGTGCGCATACGCGCCGTGGCTCGAGCGGGCCCTCGAGGACGCCGGCGTGGGTGCCGTGTGCGTCGAGCTGACCGGACAGCTCGGTCTCGGCGCAGGCGAGCACCTGCGCCCGATCGCGACCGAGTCCGGCGTGCTGCTCGCACCGATCGACCGCAGCACGATCTCGCTCGTGTGGAGCGAGCACGGGTACCCGGCCGCGGGCGCCTACCGCGACTACCACCACCACACCGTCCACCAGCACAAGCCGTGGAGCAACGGCGGGGAAGCCTATGAGCACGATGCGGCCCTCGCGCAGGCGCGCGCGCACGCCGCGGACTTCGTCTCGCATGCGATCGCGCGCCTGCAGGCGGCGCCCGGCCCGAGCCCGCTGATCGTCTGCGCCCTCGACACGGAGCTGCTCGGGCACTGGTGGTATGAGGGGGTCGCTTGGATCCGCGCCGTCGTGCAGGAGTGCGCCGTGCAGGGCCTTGAGCTGGTGCGGCTCGACGACGCCCTGACGCGTGCGGACCCCGTGCCGGTCGCGGAGGTCGGCGGCCGCGGGCGACTCGTGAGCCACGAGCAGTGGGCGCCGAGCAGCTGGGGTAGGGACGGGAACCTGTCGACGTGGTCGGCCCCCGCCGTCGCCGAGATGGCGTTCCGGGCGCGCGCCGCGGAACTGCGCCTGCTCGCGTCAGGGCCCCGCGCGGGGACCGCGGCGGTGCGCGAGCTGCTCGCCATGCAGTCGAGCGACTGGGCGTTCCTAGTGTCGGAGGAGCTCGCGCCCCCCTACGGGCGAGAGCGCTTTGACCTTCACGCCGACGCGCTGAGCCGCGCGCTCCTGTTCGGCTCCGGCGAGGGCCCGCGGAACATCGCGATCGACGCCCACATCGCGACCCTCTTCTCGCCCGCCTAGGGCTTGCGCAGGCTGACGAGCGCGAAGCTCGTCATGCTCGCGACCGGATGGTCAACAAGCCACTCCGACAGGCGCTGCTGGGCCCGGTGCACCGGAGGCACCGAGCGGTAGAAGCCGTGGCCGAAGTAGCCGGTGTAGCGCTTGATCTCGAAGCCCACGCCCGTGAGCCGGCTCAGCTGCCTGGCGCTGGGGCCGCGGCACCAGGAGTAGTAGGGGCGGAACTTCGCCTTGCGCGACGGGTAGACCCGGAACAGGATCGCCGAGGACTGCGCCGGCGAGAGGATGCGGTTCACGACGAACGGGAGCGAGTAGAGGGTGGGGAAGTAGTGCACCGCGATGCCTCCCGGCCGCAGCATGCTCAGCACCTGTTCATGGAAGAGCCGCCCGTCGGGCACATGCTCGGCCGTCCAGCGGCTGATGACGGCATCGAACTGCCCGCGCTCGGCGACGAGCCGCGCGATCGCCTCCCTGTCCAGGATGCTGGCGTGGACCTGCACGTACCCCTCGGGGGCGCGGCCCAGCTCGTCCTCCGACTCGTCCAGGACGATGTACTCGAGGCCGAGCTCGCGCACCTGCTCGAGCGAGATGATCGGTTTGGCCCCGCCGCCGACGTCGCAGATCCGCTTCGCGCCGCTCGCCGTTAGCCCGTGGATCTCCTCCCAGAACTGGGCTTCGCCGTTGGCGGTGCGATCGTAGGTGATCGAGGGTGTCGGGTTGCTGGGCACGGAGGTGGGTGGTGGGCGGCCGGCGCGGGTCGAGCTGACCGCCTCACAGGGCCACTCGGGTGCTCTTCGGCGGCTCATCGCCGGCGCGAAGTCGGCGGACTGTATCACTCCGACTTTGGGCCGCAGGCGGGCGCGCGGGCGTCGCCGGCGCCGCCGAGGCGCTACTCCCAGCGCATCGAGCGGGGCTCCTCGCGCATGCGCAGGACACGCGCGGGGACACCGCCCACGACTGCGTTCCCGGGGACGTCGCGGGTGACGACGGTGCTGGTGCCGATCACGCTGTTGTCGCCCACCGTGACGCCGCGCAGGATGCACGCGCCGTAGCCGATCCACACGTTGTGCCCGACGCGCACGTCGCGCTTGTAGATCCCCTGCAGGCGGATCGGGCGGTCGACCTCCGTCACGCCGTGATCGAAGTCGATCAGCATCACGCGGTCGGCGACGATGCACTCGCGGCCGATCGAGACGTGCTGGAAGGCGGAGATCGTGCACTCCTGCCCGATCACGGTCTTGGCGCCGATGCTGACCTCGCCCTCGTGGGCGCGGATCTTGCAGCCGTGCCCGACCCATGCCCAGCGCCCGATGCGCAGCGTCGCGTGCGGGCCGATCTCGAGCGTCACGTCGGGGCAGATGAAGCACAGCCCGTCGGTCTGCAGCCGGCTGCCGTAGCGCAGCTTCAGGCGCGCCCAGCGGAGCATCAGCCTCAAGTAGTTGAGGTTCAGCATGCGGTTGGCCCTCATGAACCGCAGCAGCGCGAGCGGCCCGCCGGCGAGCGGCGATGGCTCCCCGCGCGCCGCGGCGGACAGGTCCTGCTGGGAGGGCGGCGCGCCCGTGCCGGCGAGGGTCTCCATGCGCACGGCATCGTAAGGGACGGCCCGCCTCCACCGGCCCCTGCGATGATGCGCGCTCGATGAGCGACCCGAGCCTCGCACAGCGCCTGCTGGACGGCGACCGCCGCGCGCTCGCGCGCGCGATCACGCTGGTGGAGAACGACCGCCCGGAGGGCTGGGAGCTCGTCAAAGAGGTCTACCCGCACACCGGGGCTGCCGAGGTCGTCGGATTCACGGGGCCCCCGGGGGCCGGCAAGTCCACGCTGATCGGGGCGCTGACCGCCGCCAGGCGCGCCGCGGGGAGAACCGTCGGGGTGCTCTCGATCGACCCGTCCTCGCCGTTCACGCACGGGGCGCTGCTCGGCGACCGCATCCGGCTCTCCGAGCATTTCCTTGACCCGGGCGTCTTCATCCGCTCGATGGCGAACCGGGGCGCCCTCGGCGGCCTCTCGGAGGCGGCGCTGCAGGCCGCTCTGCTGCTCGACGCGGCGGGCCGCCAGGACGTATTCGTCGAGACGGTCGGAGTCGGGCAGGCCGAGATCGACATCATCGACCACGCGGACACGATCGTGCTGGTGCTGATGCCCGGCTCCGGGGACTCGATCCAGGCGCTGAAGGCCGGGGTGATGGAGATCCCCGACGTGATCGTGATCAACAAGGCCGATCACCCCCTCACCGACACGATGGTCCGCGAGATCCGCGGCGTGCTGTCGCTGGCCAATCTCGAGCGCACCCCGGAGCAGGTGCGCGAGAGCTGGCGTGTCCCGATCATCAAGACGGAGGCGAACCGGGGCGTCGGGATCGACGAGCTCGTTCAGGCGCTCGTCGAGCACCGCGCGCACATCGTCTCCCACGGGCAGCTCGAGGAGCGGCGTAGGCGCAACCTGCAGAGCGAGGTGCTCGCGATTGCGACGGCCCGGATGCGGCGGCGCCTGGAGGAGGAGGTCGGCGAGGACCCCGAGTTCCAGCGCCTGCTCGAGGAGGTGGTGCAGCGGCGTCTTGACCCGGCGACCGCTGCAGCGACGCTGCTCGAGCGTGCCGGCTCGGCCTAGGCGCCGAGCGCCCGGGCGATCACCATCTGCTGTATCTCGTCGGTTCCCTCGCCGATCGTGAGGATCTTGGCGTCGCGGTAGAAGCGGCACACCGGATACTCCTCGATGAAGCCGTAGCCGCCGTGGATCTGGACCGCCTCCTCCGCGCAGCGGACCGCGAGGCGGCCCGTCTTGAGCTTCGCCTGCGCGGCGGTCAGCGTGAAGTTGCGGCCCGCGTCCTTCTCGAGTGCGGCCTTGTGCACGAGCAGCCTCGCCGCGGCGATCTCGGTCGACATGTCCGCGAGCTTGCCCTGTATCGCCTGGAAGCGTGAGATCGGCTGCCCGAAGGCGCGGCGCTCCTTGGCGTACTTCAGGGCCTCGTCCAGGGCGCCCTGCGCGAGCCCCACTCCCATCGCCGCGACGCCGATCCGCCCGATGTCCAGGATGTGCAGGAACTGCTTGAAGCCGGCGCCGCGCGGGCCGAGCATGTTCTCCTCGGGCACACGGCACTCGCTGAAGGTGAGCGGCCGCGTGTCCGACGCGTTCCAGCCCATCTTGCGGTAGGGCTCACCCTGCTCGTAGCCGGGGGTGCCGTTTGCGACGATGATGTTCGAGATCTCCCGCCTGCCGCTCTCATCCTCGCCGGTGACGGCGGTGATCGCGACCATCCCGGAGATCTCCGTGCCGGCGTTGGTGATGAACTGCTTGGCCCCGTCGATGACCCACTCGCCGTCCTGCAGCCGGGCGCGGGTGCGCGTGTTCCCGGCGTCCGAGCCCGCGTCCGGCTCGGTCAGGCCGAACGCGCCGAGGCGCTCGCCCGAGCACAGCCTCGGCAGCCACTCGCGCTTCTGCTCCTCGCTTCCGTAGAGATAGACCGGCTGGGTGCCCAGCGAGGTGTGGGCGCACAGCGTGATCGCGACCGACGAGTCGACGCGCGTGAGCTCCTCGACCGTGAGGGCGTAGGCGAGCGTGTCGCCGCCTCCTCCCCCGTACTCCTGCGGGAAGGGGATCCCCATCAGGTTCAGCTCGCCCAGCTTGCGGACGATCTCGTACGGGAAGGACTTGGTCCTGTCCAGCTCCTCCGCGACGGGGGCGACCTCGCCCTCGGCGAAATCGCGGACGGTGCGCCTGATCAGCTCGTGGTCATCGGAGAGGTCGAAGTTCATGGCGCCGCATTCTCACAGGTCGCGTGCCCTAGCATTGCGGCGAGTGAGTCGCCGCCTGATCATCGACCTGCTCACGCCCGGGCAGACCCACCGTTACGGACCGCACCGCTCACAGCGCGCCGAGCTGCACCTGCCTGCCGGTCCCGGCCCGCACCCGGTCATGATCGTGATCCACGGCGGCTCCTGGCAGGCCCGCTACGGGAAGGTCATCATGCGGGGGCTTGTGGGGGACCTGCTGCGCCGCGGTTGGGCGGCGTGGAACATCGAGTACCGGCGCGTCGACGGCGGCGGCGGCTGGCCCGCGACCTTCGAGGACGTCGCGGCGGCGATCGACCATCTCGCCGGCGTGCAGGCGCCGATCGACCTGTCGCGCGTGTCGGTGCTCGGCCACTCCGCGGGTGGCCATCTCGCGCTCTGGGCCGCGGGCCGCGAGAACCTCCCCGCGGGTGCGCCCGGTGCCCTCGACGGCGAACCGCTCGTCAGCCTGCGCCGCGCGATCGCGCAGGCCGGGGTCTGCGACCTCACCGCCGCCTACCGGCTGTGGGGCGGCAGCGCGGCACGCCGCCTGATGGGCGGCGGGCCCGACGAGTTCGACGAGCGGTACGCGGCCGGGGACCCGGTCAGGTTGCTGCCCGCGTCCTGCCCGGTGCTGCTCGTGCACGGGATCGCCGACGAGCTCGTCGCGATCTCTCTCTCGCGCAGCTACGCGGACGCGGCGATCGACGCCGGCATGGACGTCGAGCTGGTCGAACTCGAGGGGCCGGCGGGACGCCACCGCGCGCACGTGGATCCCCGCGGGTCGGCGTGGGCAGCGGTCACCTCAAGGCTCGCGGAGCCCGCTCACGCGCAGTAGGAGCGCGCGAGCTCGACCAGCAGCCGCACGCCGAAGCCCGATGCGGCGCCGCCGCTGCCGACGTAGGCGCGGTTCAGTTCCCACGCGGTGCCCGCGATGTCCAGGTGCGCCCACGGGGTCTCGCCGGTGAACTCGGCGAGGAAGCTCGCGCCGAGGATAGTTCCGGCCTTGCGGGCTTCCGGCGCATTGTCCAGGTCGGCGTAGCGGCCCTTGATCATCTCGGTGTACTCCTCGTGCAGCGGCAGCCGCCACACGATCTCGCCGCTGCGCTCACCGGCCCACGCGATGCGCTCCGCGAGCTCGTCATCGTCGCTCAGCAGGCCCGCGTAGGTGTTGCCCAGGGCGGTTATGACCGCCCCCGTGAGGGTGGCGAGGTCGACCAGCAGGTCGGCTCCCTGGCCGATCGCGTGGCACAGGCAGTCGGCCAGCACCAGCCGCCCCTCGGCATCGGTGTTGTTGATCTCGATCGTCTTCCCGTTCGATGCCGTGACGATGTCCCCGGGCTTGGCCGCGCGGCCGCTCGGGAGGTTCTCTGTGGCGCCCACCACGGCCACCAGGCGCACCGGGAGCTGCAGGCGGGCGATCGCCGCGACGGCCTCGATCACCGCCGCCCCGCCCGACATGTCGAACTTCATCTCGGACATCTTCGCTCCTGGCTTCAGCGAGATGCCGCCGCTGTCGAACGTGACGGCCTTGCCGACGAAGCCGAGCGTCGGGCCGCTCGCGCCGGGCCCCTCGTAGCGGATCGTGATCAGCGCCGGCTCCTGCTCTGAGCCCTGCGCGACGGCCGCGAACGCGCCCATCCCGGCGGCCAGGATCTCCTGCCTTCCGGCGACGTTGACCTCCATCCCCGGGATATCACCGGCCAGATGGATCGCATGGACTCCCAGCTCCGTCGGGGTGAGGTCGTTCGCGGGCCGGTTCTGCAGGTCGCGAGCGCGATTCGCGGCCTCCGCCACGATGCGCGCGTCCTGCACGGCCTGCTCGTGCCCGCCGGAGGCGGCGAGGATCAGTCGCTGCAGGTGCTTCGGCGCGGCTTCGGCACCGGGGCCCTCCACAGCGGTGCGGTGTATGTCGAAGCGGTAGTCCCCGAGCAGCGTGCCCTCGACGATCCCGGCGGCGATCTCGGCGCCGGCGCCCTGCGGGAGCTCCCAGCACAGCGTGGAGGCCGAGATCTCCCTCGCGCGGGCGCCCGCCGTCGCAGCGACGACACGCGCCCTCTCCGCGCTGAAGTCCTCACGCGTGCCGAGGCCGACGATCAGCCAGCGCCGGGCGCCGGAGTGGGCGAGGGCCAGGGCGCCCCTGGAGCGGCGCGCCTCGCCGCTCGCGAGCAGCTCAAGGACCTCGTCGGGGAGCCCCGCCGGGGGGTCCTCGCCCTGGAAGGCGCCGACCGCAATCGTGTCGGCGTCCGAGTCTGCGGCGCGCCCGGCGATCGACGAGACATCCATGCGCGAGCACGATAGCCGCCCGGCGGCGCGGGCCCCGGCCCCCCGCCGGCCGGGCGGCGCGAGGCCGGTCCACTACCATTCTCAGCCTTCCTTCCCTGAGCAACGAACTACAGGAGAACCCTGCTCCCATGCCCAAGACAGTGATCCTCGGCTCCGCGCGCACACCCATCGGCAAGATGGGCGGAGGCCTCTCGACGCTCGACGCGACCGAGCTCGGAGGGCTCGCGATCAGCGCCGCCCTCGAGCGGTCCGGGGTCGCTCCCGAGCAGGTGGAGCAGGTCGTCGTCGGCCAGGTGCTGCAGGCCGGGCAGGGGCAGATCCCCTCGCGTCAGGCCCAGATAAAGGCCGGCATCCCGAAGGAGGTTCCCTCCGAGACGATCAACAAGGTCTGCGCCTCGGGTCTGCGCGCGACGGTGCTGCTCGACCAGGCGATCCGCGCCGGCGACCTGAACGTCGGCGTCGGCGCCGGCATGGAGTCGATGTCACTGGCGCCCTACATGCTGCCTCAGGCGCGCTTCGGCTACCGGATGGGCGACGCCAAGATGCTCGACGCGATGGTCCACGACGGCCTCACCAACCCGTTCTCCGGCAGGCAGATGTTCGACGAGGCGACCGAGATCGGCGACGAGCTCGAGATCACCCGCGCCGACCTCGACCGCTGGGCGCTGCGCTCCCACGAGCTCGCGCTGAAGGCGATCGACGAGGGCAGGCTGTCCGAGGAGATCGTTCCCGTCACGATCCGGGGCCGCAAGGGCGACACCGTCGTCGAGATCGACGAGGGCCCGCGCCGCGACACCTCGCTGGAGCGCCTCGCCGCGCTTCCCGGGCTCGTCTCAAAGGAAGGCTCGCACACCGCCGGCAACTCGCCGGGCGTCAACGACGGCGGCGGCGCGCTCGTCGTGTCCTCCGAGGAGTGGGCGAGCGCAAACTCGCTCGAGCCGCTCGCCGAGATCGTCGCCCACGCCCAGACCGCGAACGACTTCGCGTACCTCGCAACCACACCGGGCAGCGCCGCCAAGAAGGCGCTGGAGAAGGCGGGCCTTCAGCCCGGCGACATCGACGTGTGGGAGATCAACGAGGCGTTCGCCTCGGTCACGATCAACTCGATCCGGATGCTCGGCATCGACGAGGACCGCGTCAACGTCAACGGCGGCGCGGTCGCACTCGGCCACCCGCTCGGAGCATCCGGTGCCCGCATCCTCGGAGCCGTCGTGCACGAGCTTCGCCGCCGCGGCGGCGGCTACGGCTGCGCGGCGATCTGCTCCGGCGGTGGGCAGGGCGACGCGGTGATCCTCAAGGTCTAGTGGCCGGCCGGGAGAGCGCAACTCCGGACGGCGCACCGGCGAACGGCCCGGGCGCGGCGTTCTTCGATCTCGACAAGACGCTGATGGCGGGCTCCTCAGGGGTGTTCTTCGCCCGCGCCGCCTACGAGACGGGCATGATCTCGCGCTCGCGGCTCGCGCTGGATGTGTACGAGAACGTCCGCTTCCGGCTGCTCGGCTCGACCGACGACCGCGCGGACGAGGTACGCAAGCGCGTCGGGGAGATGATCGCCGGGGTCAGGGTCCGTGACCTGCAGCGCCTCTCCCCGCGGGTGCTCGCGGGCGTGCTGCCTAGGCTCTACCCGCAGATGCTCGAGCGGGCCTACGCCCACCAGGATGCGGGGCTGCCCGTCTACATCCTCACCGCCGCATCGCAGGAGATGGCGGACCTGCTCGCGCACGTGCTGGTATTCGACGGCGGTCTCGGATCGCGTTCGGAGATCGTCGACGGCCACTACACAGGCCGGCCCGCGGGGCCGTTCAACTACCGCGAGGGGAAGGTCATCTCGATGCAGGAGGTCGCCGGCCGCGAGGGCATCGACCTCGGCGCCTCCTTCGCGTATTCGGACTCCGAGTCCGACCTGCCGATGCTGCGCGCCGTCGGCCACGCCGTCGTCGTGAACCCCGATGCGGCGCTGCGGCGGATCGCCGGCGAAGAAGGCTGGGAGGTGGTCGAACTCGACCGCCTCGGCCGCCGCCTGAAGGTCGCGGCCGCCGTCGGAGCGGGCACGGCGCTCGCCTCCGCGGGCCGGATGTTCATGCGCCGCTCGGCGGCCAACGCGTAATGTATTGAGCCCCGGCCGGGGCGATGATCGCCGACCGGCCGGCCGCCCGGAGCAGCCGGGTGGCCCGACAGCGGCGTGCCCGAGGGCACGCTTCCTCCCGAGGATAGGTGTAGATGTCCACAGCGCAGCCAGCAGCCCAGAGCAAGATCCGCGTCGTCGTCGCGAAGCCCGGCCTGGACGGGCACGACCGCGGAGCGAAGATCATCGCCCGCGCGCTCCGCGATGCTGGCATGGAGGTCATCTACACCGGCCTGCACCAGACCCCGGAGCAGATCGTCGAGACGGTGATCCAGGAGGACGCCGACGCGGTCGGGCTGTCGATCCTCTCGGGGGCTCACATGACGCTCGTGCCGCGGGTCGTCGCGCTGCTGCACGAGCAGGGCATCGACGACGTCGTGATCACCGTCGGCGGAACGATCCCGGCAGAGGACATCCCGGAGCTCAAGAGCCTCGGGGTGGCCGAGGTCTTCACACCTGGGGCGCCGACCCAGGCGATCGTCGATTTCATCCGCGCCGCATGCGGCGCCCGCGCCTGATTGACTCGTCAGTCAACCGCGCGACACGGTAGGATCGCACCCAACAGAACCCAAGGAGTTGCCTGAGAAATGAAGATATGCGTCCTGGTTAAGGAGGTTCCGGACGCCGCCGTCGAGAAGAGGATCGACCCCTCGACGGGGCGGATGGACCGCAGCGGTGAGAAGAACCTGAATCCGTATGACACGCACGCCATCGAGGCTGCGATGCAGATCAGGGAGGGCGGCGCGGTGCCCGTCGAGGAGATCGTCGCCGTGACGATGGGCCCCGACAGCGCGGTTCGCGCCCTCCACAAGGCGGTGTCGCTCGGCGCGGACCGCTCGGTCCACCTCAGCGACCCGGCCGTGGCCGGCTCTGACGTCGCGGCGACGGGCTACGCGCTCGCCACGACACTGAAGCGTGAGAACCCCGACCTCGTGCTGCTCGGGCAGCAGTCGGACGACGGCGAGTGCTACACGATCGGCGCGGTTGTGGCCGAGCATCTCTCGATGCCGTCGCTGACGCAGGTCATCAAGATGGACGTCGACGCCGAGGCCCTGCGCTGCGAGCGCCAGGCCGAGTACGGGTACGACACGGTGCAGATCAAGCTCCCGGCCGTGATCTCCGTCGGAGACGCGATCAACGAGCCGCGTTACCCGTCGCTGAAGGCGATCATGGGCGCCAAGAAGAAGCCGCTCGAGACCGTCACCGCAGCCGACGTGAGCATCGACACCAGCAAGGTCGGTGGCGATAACTCTGCAGCGCAATGGGTCGCCGCGAAGGCTCCGCCGGCCAAGGCCGCCGGCGAGATCATCGAGGACGAGGACACCGGCGAGACGGTCGAGAAGATCGTCGCCTGGCTCGACGAGCGCAAGCTCATCTAAGGAGAAGCTGACTGAAATGGCGAACATCCTGGTTTACGCGCTGCACTACGACGGCGCGATCAACAAGAACTCACTCGGAGCGGTATCCGAGGGCGCAAAGCTCGCAGCCGAACTCGGCGGCGAGGCCCACGCGATCCTGCTCGGCGAGAACGTCCCGCAGGAGCTGGCGGCCTCGCTCGGCAAATACGGTGCGAAGAAGGTGCTCGTGGCCGAGGGGCCTGAGGGCCTCGCGCAGCCGCTGGTCGACGCGATGGCCCGGGCGATCACGGACGGCGGATACTCCTACGCGCTGTTCGGCGGGGGCCTGCTCGGCTTCGAGATCGGCGCGGGTCTCGCGGCGCGCCTCGGCGCGGGCGTGGCGATGGAGGTCACCGCGGTACGCGCCGAGGGCGGCGAGCTGATCGCGGAGCGCCCGATCCTGGGCGACTCGGCGATCTCCGAGATCCGCTACCGCTCACCGGTCGGGATCATCATCGGGCGCCTGAACGCGTTCGAGATCAAGGAGACCGGCGGCGCGGATGCCGCCGTCGAGCCGCTCGCGTTCGAGCTCAGCTCGCACGCGAACCAGGCGACGATGGTCACCCGCGGCGAGCAGCGCGGCGCGGACGTCGACATCGAGGGCGCGGACATCCTGGTCGCCGGCGGCCGGGGCCTGGGCAACGCCGAGGGCTTCGAGCTGTGCGAACAGCTCGCCGCAGCATTCGGCGGAAACAGCGCGGTCGCGGCAACCCGCGCCGTGGTCGACGCGGGCTGGTACCCGTACGCCGCGCAGATCGGCCAGACCGGCAAGACCGTCTCGCCGAAGCTGTACCTCGCGGCCGGCATCTCGGGCGCGATCCAGCACAAGGTCGGAATGCAGAGCTCGGAGAACATCGTCGCGATCAACAAGGACGCGAACGCTCCGATCTTCGAGTTCTCGGACCTCGGGATCGTGGGGGACCTGAACAAGATCCTCCCGAAGCTCACCGAGGCAGTGAAGGCCAAGAAGGGCTGATCATGGCCTGCAACCGCGAGTCACAGAGGGAGCTCTGAAGATGTCTGCAAACCACTCGAGCAACGGATCGGCCGTCCCGGCGGCCTACCCACCCCCTGTTGACTCACGCGGGGAGTTCATCAAGCGCGGCCTCGACGACGAGGACGAGCTGATCGAGGTCGGCGTGGCGATAGTCGGCGGCGGCACCGCCGGCCTCGCCTGCGCCAACCGGCTGCTGCAGCTGCTCGCCGACGACCCGCAGACGATGGAGCGCCTCGGGGAAGTACCCGTCGCCGTGGTTGAGAAGGCCAAGACGTGCGGCGGGCACAACCTGTCCGGCGCGGTGATGCGCCCGGGCCCGCTCGAAGAGCTGTTCCCGGAGATGAGCCGCGAGGACTGGCGCTCGGAGGGCTTCGCCTACGGCGAGGTCGACAAGGAGGCCGTCTACATGATGCCCAGCGCCTCCACGAAGATCCGCATCCCGACGCCGCCCCCGTTCAAGAACCACGGCAACGAGGTCATCTCGGTGTCCGCGCTCGCGCGCTACCAGCAGCGCCAGGCCGAGGAGGCCGGCGCCTACATCCTCACCGAGACCGCCGCGACACAGCTGATCGTCGACGACGGCCGCGTCGTCGGCGTCCGCTCCGGCGACAAGGGCCGCGGCAAGGACGGCGAGCCGCTCTCGAACTTCGAGCCCGGCACCGACATCAAGGCGCAGGCCACGGTGCTCGCCGAGGGCTGCTGGGGGCACCTGACCGGCGCCGCGATCCAGGAGTTCGGTCTCGGCGAGGGCCGCGAGCCCGCGGTCTGGGAGCTCGGGGTCAAGGAGGTCTGGAAGGTGGCCAAGCCGCTCGACCGCCTGATCCACACGATCGGGCCCTGGCCGCTGAAGATCTCATCCAAATACGGGCAGATCGGTGGAACCTGGATCTACCCGATGAAGGACGAGAAGACCGGGGATGACCTGGTCAGCATCGGCTTCGTGATCGACCTCGAGTACGCCGACGCGACCACCTCGGCCCACGACCTGCTGCAGAAGTTCAAGATGCACCCGCTCGTGAAGGGCATCCTCGAGGGCGGCGAGCGCGTCGCGTGGGGCGCGAAGGCGCTGCCCGCAGGCGGCTACTGGTCGATGCCCAAGCTCTCGATGCCGGGAGCGGTGCTGGTCGGCGACGCGGGCGGGATGGTCGACACGGTCTCGCTGAAGGGCGTGCACCACTGCATCATGTCCGGCAAACTCGCCGCCGAGTCGATCTACGCGGCCCTGGTGCGCGGCGAGAGCTCACTCGAGTCCTACGAGCAGGCGATCGAGGACTCCGTCGTGGGCAAGGAGCTCTACGAGGTCCGCAACACCCGCCAGCCGTTCCAGAAGGGCTTCCTGAAGGGCGGCCCGATGGTCAACCTGATGATCGCCACCAAAGGGCACTTCCCCGGCGGACGCTGGTCATGGCACCGCAACGACGCGAAGCCGATGTTCATCGGCAAGACGAAGGACAGCTACCCCAAGCCCGACGGCAAATACACGTTCGACAAGCTCTCGTCGGTGTTCATCACGGGCAACGCGACGCGCGATGACGCCCCGAACCACATCCGCGTGCAGAAGCACGTGCCGCGCGAGATCGCCGAGACCTGGCGCTGGATGTGCCCGGCCGGCGTCTACGAGATCCCCGACGACGCGCCCGAGACCGGCGAGGTGGACGTGATCGTCAACTACACGAACTGCGTGCAGTGCGGGGCGATAACCGCCAAGGGCGGGCGGCTGACGACGCCCGAGGGCGGCGACGGGCCGCTCTACCAGGTCACCTGAGCCCGCGCGGGGCGCGAGTGATGTTGCATGCGTCCGCGGTGCGAAACCTCGGGGCATAACGGGTGTTAGGAGTAGTGATGAGTCGCAGATCGCCGGGCAACGGGCCACGGATAGGGCGATCGCCGCTGGGTGCGGCGCTGCTCTGCGTGCTCGCCGTCGCCCTCCTGACGCAGGCGCCCGCGCTCGCGATGACCGCCTCGCCGGCAACGCAGGCCGCCGTCATCGCCGCGAGCGGCCACCCGCTCACCTCGGCCTCGCTCGAAGCGTGCCAGACGTCGAGTTCGCAGGCCGAACGCTCCACGACCTTCGGCGGCGAAATGCAGTTCGTCCCCGGCACGGCGAAGATGCAGATGCGAATCGACGTGCTCGAGCGCACCCCGGGCGAAGCGCGCTTCCACTCGGTCGCGGGCCCCGGCGTCGGCGCCTGGCTCGCCTCGTCGCCAGGTGTCAGGGCGTACAGGCTGCTGCGCCAGGTGACGAACCTGTCCGCTCCCGCGGCGTACCGCGGCGCCGTCCGCTACCGCTGGCTGAACTCCCGCGGCCACGTCATCCGCGCCACCGAACTTCTCACGCCCGCCTGTCAGCAGCCGCTCAACCCCGCTGCAAAGAAGCCCAAAACCGCCTCCTCGCCCGGCGCGACCGCCTAGCCGACGGGCGCCCCTGCGCACCCGCCCCCGGCGGCCCGCTAGAATCATCTGACGATGAAGGAGAAGATCCACCCCAAGTACGTAACCGCCCACGTGAGCTGCACGTGCGGCAACGAGTTCATGACCCGCGCGACCCGCGAGGATCTGCACGTCGAGGTCTGCTCGAACTGCCACCCGTTCTACACGGGCCGTCAGAAGCTGATGGACACCGGTGGACGCGTAGAGCGCTTCCAGCGCCGCGTGGCGAAGGGGCGCCTGCACGCGGCCCAGACCCGGTCCCCGCAGTAGCGAGATGGCGGCTTCGCCGGCCGCCGGCCTGGCGTCCGGCGAGGAGCTGGACGCGACAGTCTCACCCGAGGACGCCGTCGCCGGCGCCGACGGCGAGCTGAACGCACAGCGCGACGCGCCCGTCGGCGGGCAGGCGGTGCTCGAGGGCGTGATGATGCGAGGCATCTCGCACTGGGCGGTCGCCGTCCGCAAGCCGACCCACGAGCAGCTCGAGCACGAGCGCTCCCCCGAGGACCCGGCGCTCGGCCCCGTTGCCGTCGAGGTCTTCCCGCTGGAATCGGTGATGAAGCGCCACCGGGTCCTGCGCCTGCCGATCATCCGCGGCGTCGTCGCGCTCGGCGGCTCGATGGCGATCGGGTTCCGCGCCCTGGAGATCTCCGCGAACGCGCAGCTGCCCGACGAGAGCGAGCCCGACGGATCCCTCGAGAGCGAGACCGAGGAGATAACCGAGATCCCGAAGGCCGTGTGGGCGGGGACCGTCGTGCTCGCGCTGGCCCTTGCGATCGTCCTGTTCTTCCTGATCCCCGTCGGGCTGACCAGCCTGATCAAGGGAGAACTCGGCTCCTCCTATCTGTTCTGGCTCGTCGAGGGGCTCGTGAGGACCGGCATCTTCCTGGGCTACATGTTCCTGCTCTCGCGGCTGAAAGACCTCCGCCGCGTGTTCGAGTACCACGGCGCCGAGCACAAGACCATCTCCTGCTACGAGGCCGGCCTGCCGCTCACTCCGCACAACGCACAGCGCTTCTCGCGGCTTCACCCGCGCTGCGGCACGAGCTTCCTGCTGATCGTCATGATCGTGGCGATCTTCGTGTTCGCGCCGATCGGGCTGCCCGCCTGGTACCTGCTGATGATCACCAGGATCGTCGGCGTGCCGCTGATCGCGGGGATCTCATTCGAGCTGATCAAGTTCGCCGGGCGCAACCGCAGCCGGCCGTGGGTCAGGGCGCTGATGTGGCCCGGCCTGAAGCTGCAGCTGCTGACGACGCGCGAGCCCGACCTGCAGCAGCTCGAGGTCGCGATCGCCGCGCTCGAGGCCGTCCTGGAGCTCGAGACGCCGGGTGAGATGTCGGCCGAGGACCTGGTCGGCGTCGAGGTCGTCGCCTAGACCCTAGGCCGCGAGCAGCCTGCGGACGAGGTCCTCCCAGCCGGAGGCGATCCGCTCGGGAGTCATCTCCCGCACCTCGGTCAGGTACAGGTAGCAGTCCGCTCCGAGCCACGCCAGCAGCGTCTCGGCGAGCAGCTCGGCGTCGCCCTCCGGGTCGGCCTCGCGCAGCAGCAGCGTCACATGCAGCCGGTAGACGGCGTAGGGGGCGGATGCGAAGCGCGCGCCGCCGTCCTCCGCCGCCATCAGCAGCCGCGCGTGGCCGGCGATCAGATCGAGCAGCTCGTGGCCGAAGGCGATCAGGCGATCGAGCGGGGGCGCGCCCGGGCCGAGCGGTGGCTCGCCGCGGATCAGCCGTTCCTGGAAGGCCGCCTCGCGTCCGCTGAGGACCGCGCGGGCCAGAGCGGCCCGTGAGCCAAAGCGGCGGAACAGCGTTCCCTTGCCGACGCCGGCCTCGCGTGCGACCTCGTCCATCGACACGCAGCCCACGCCCTGCTCGGTGAACAGCCGCTCGGCCGCGCAGAGGATGCTCTCGCGGTTGCGCGCCGCGTCGGCGCGCTCCGGGCTCTCGCTCTGTATCTGGGGGAGTTCCAGCACGGTTGGCATACTCCCAGCTTACTAAACGGACTGTGGTCCACTTGTGTTACAGTGAACGTAAGCGGACCGCGGTCCGGACACCTCACACAGGAGATTCGCCCACATGAGCACAGCAACCGCAGAGAACATCGCCGCAGGCAAGTGGAGCATCGACCCGGTCCACTCGACGGTCGCCTTCGCCGTCAAACACATGGTCGTCGCGACGTTCCGCGGCCGCTTCGAGCAGTACACCGGCGGTCTCTCGGCGGGCGCGGACGGGAACCCCGTCCTGAGCGGCTCCGTCGACGTCGACTCGATCAGCGTCAAGGATGAGAACCTCGCCGGGCACCTGAAGTCCCCCGACTTCTTCGACAGCGCGAGCCACCCGCACATCACCTTCACCTCGACATCGCTGTCGGTCGGCGACACGGGTGAGCTCGAGGTCACAGGCGACCTGACGATCAAGGGCAGCACGCACAGCGTGACCGGGCGCGGCAGCCTCGTCGGCCCGCACGTGGACATCGCCGGCAACGACAAGATCGGCGTCGAGATCGAGACCACGATCGACCGCCGCGAGTACGGCCTGGACTGGAACGCCCCGCTTCCCAAGGGTGGCTTTGCGCTGGACAACGACGTGCGCCTGCAGGTCTCGCTAGAGCTCGTGCGGGAGGCGTAGGGAGATGAGAATCCTCGGACTGTCAGGAAGCCTCAGGGAGGACTCCCACAACACGCGGCTGCTCGCAGGCGTGAGCGCGCTCCTGCCGTCCGGGGTGGAGCTCGTCGTCTTCGACGGACTCGCCGCGGTCCCCCACTACAACGAGGACGACGAGCTCCCCACGCCCGCGGCGGTGGCGGCGCTCGCATCGGCCGTCGCGGAGGCGGACGCGGTGCTGATCTCGACCCCCGAGTACAACGGGTCGATCCCCGGTCAGCTGAAGAACGCCCTGGACTGGATCTCGCGGCCGGCCGCGGGAGCCCCGCTCCGCGGCCGCCCCGCGGCGGTGATCGGTGCGAGCACAGGACTGTTCGGCGCCGTCTGGGCACAGGCCGAGATGCGCAAGGTGCTCAGCACGATGGGCGCCCGCGTCGTCGACCGCGAGCTGCCGATCGGCCAGGCCGATGAGGCCCTCGGGCCCGACGGGCTGCCGGTCGAGCCCGACGCGGTCCGCGAGCTGGGCACGCTGCTCACGGAGCTGATCGAGCTCACCGAGCCGATGCGAGAGGCCGCCTGAGCGGGCGGCCGGCTCACCGGGGCCTAGACTGGCCCCGGTGATCGAAGAGCTCGTCAAGCAGATAGAGGCCCGCTTCGCCGAGCTCGGCGAGCAGATGACCGACGCCACCGTCATCTCCGACCGCGAACGCTACGCGCAGACCGGCCGCGACTACAGCCAGATCGAGCCGGCCGCGAAGCTCGCCGGCGAGTGGCGCCGCGCGCAGGACGACGCGACCGGCGCTCAGGAACTGATCGCCGAGATGGGGGAGGACGCGGAGCTGCGCGCCGACCTGGAGTCCGCCCGCGCCCGCATCGAGGAGCTCGAGGAGGAGATACGCCTCGCGATGGTCGAGCGTGACCCCAACGACGAGAAGAGCGTGATCGTCGAAATCCAGGGCGGTGCCGGCGGCGAGGAGGCCGGCCTCTGGGCGGGGGACCTCTACAGGATGCTCACCAGGTACGCCGAGAGCCACGGCTGGCAGACCGAGGCGATGGAGATCGGCGACGGCAAGTACACATTCGCCGTCAAGGGCGACGGCGCGTACTCCGTGTTCAAGTTCGAGGGCGGCACGCACCGCGTTCAGCGCGTGCCCGCGACCGAGTCCCAGGGCAGGATCCACACCTCGACCGCGACTGTTGCCGTGCTCCCCGAGGCCGAAGACGTCGACGTGCAGATCGATCCGAGCGACCTGCAGATCGACGTGTACCGCTCCTCTGGGCCCGGGGGGCAGTCCGTCAACACCACCGACTCCGCGGTGCGCGTC
>Ga0209698_10000162_pt1 | contig 70516 bp, 71 predicted proteins | sample LitLauG_LLR_2012_FD_187203 | JGI IMG/M metagenome (GOLD analysis project Ga0209698, IMG submission 187203) | Freshwater sediment microbial communities from Pennsylvania, USA - Little Laurel Run_MetaG_LLR_2012 (SPAdes) (version 2) | ecosystem: Environmental > Aquatic > Freshwater > Creek >... | reverse complement strand
ATGGTTCAAGGCCTCGCTCGACTGGACTTCGAGCGATCCCAACGCCGCGCCCGATCCGAAGATCGTCGAAGCCTATGTGCTGTCGCTGCGCGGCGACAAGCGCTTCGCCGAAGCCCTCGACGTCGTCTCCCAATGGCGCGACAAAATGCCTGAGCTGCGTCCGCTGTTCATTCAGGTCGGCATGGAAGAGGCGCTGGCGCTTGACCCTTCGTCGCCCGAGGCGGCGGCAAAGCTGCAGGCGCTCGCGACTTCGATCAGCGCCGCCAAGTTCGCCGAGGGCGCCACAGCTTTCGGCTGGCTCGCCTATCAGCGCAAGGATTTCGTCACAGCGACGCAATGGTTCAGGCAGGCCATCGTTTGGGCGCCCGACAACAAGCCCGACGACAAGGCGCTCGAGGGCTTCGCTCTCAGCCTGCACAGTTTGGGCAAGACAGCCGATCTGCTAACCTTCACCTATCAGTGGAGCGAGCGCTCGGCCGCGATGAAGCCGGTCTTCATCGACGCGGTGGTCGATGCGCTGGCCAATGCGCAGGCCAGCGGCATCGAAATCGCGCCCGAAGTGCTGGTGCGCGCCAGCGCCGCGTTCGCTGAAACCAAATCGATCGTCGGCGCGCAGGCGCTCGCCTGGCAGCGCATCAACGCCAAGGACTGGATCACCGCCGCGGCGTGGTTCAAGGCGGCGATCGCATGGTCGCCCGATGGGGCCGGCGACGCCAAACTGGCCGAGGGGTTGACGATCGCGCTGCGCAACCTCAACCGCTTCGACGAGGCTCAGGCGCTGGCTTATTCCTGGGCGCCGCGCAGCGACGACATGCGCGCGCTCTATATCGAAATTGTCGCGGATCGTCTGACGCGCAATCCGCCGCTGCCTCCCTCCGAAGAAGAGATGCGGCGGTTCGCGGCTCTGGTCGGCGCCCGCAGCTCGGCCAATGGCGCTCAGGCGCTCGGCTGGTATTCCTATAACGCCAAACAGGGCCGCGCCGCCGTTGCGTGGTTTGAAAAAGCGATGGCGTGGGAGCCTAGCGAGGATAGCGCCCTAGGCCTGGCGTTCGCCTACCGCTTGCTGCGCGATCGCGCCTCCTATGCGCAGACAATTCTCGCCTACCGCGGCCGCTACGGCAAGATCGCCGATCTGGCGGCCGGTCGATCGCCCCGAAATTTCGATCGGCGCGCGGCTTTTGAATCTGAGCCGCAAGCCAACCTGGTCGACGAGCCTTCGGCCGACGAGCCGCGCGTCCGCAGAAAGCCAGCGAAGTCCGGCTCCACCGGCGGTCTGGCGACGACATTGCATGCAAAGGACTATGCAGGCTGCATCAAGGCCGCCGAAGCGAAGGCGCACGACGGCGCGCTCGGCTCGGGCGACGAGCAGATCAAGGGCTGGTGTCTGATGGAGCTGGGCCGGCCGCAGGAAGCCGCGATCGCCTTCGACCGGGCGCTTGCCGGCTCGCACGGCAAGCAGCGCGAGGATGCCGCCTACGGCAAATCTCTGGCGCTGTTGCGGAACGATCAAGTCCAGCCGGCGGCCGCCGCGGCGGGTATGGCGGACCTTTCCCCCGAGCGGCGCACGGCGATCGGCGTCGAAGTTCTCTCGCGCCGGGCCTATGGCGCTTATGAGGGCAAACGGTATGTGGAGACGCTGGAGCTCCTCGATCGCCGCGCGCAATTTGCGCCCGAAACGCGCGATCTGATGTCGCTGCGGGCGTGGTCGCTGCAAAATATCGGCCGCGGCGACGAAGCCGCGAAAATATTTAGGAGCCTCGACGCTCAGCTTTCCACTTCGCAAACGAATGCGGCGGTATCAATAACCAGCGTGAGACATTAGTTCGGGGTTTTGTATGCGTGCGTGTGTTGTGGCGCCGGCTTTGCTGGCGGCGTGTGTCGTGCTCCAGGGCTGTTCGATGCTGCAGCTGTCCGACACGCGCGCGGCGTTCGAGGCCTCGTCCGACATGGTTGCCGCGGCGCGTCCCATGGCGCAATTGCCGGCGGCGGCGGGAGAACAGCTTTCGGTGCTGCAGTCGAATTTGCAGGGACCGCTGACCCAGAAGATTGTTTTGCAGGGCGATCCGGCGACGAGCGGCGAGAACCGCATCATCGTCACCGTCGATCTTGAACAGGCTGCGCCGGGCGAACTTGATTCCAAGGTTCCAAAGCCCACCGAGGAGCAGATCGCCAAGGAGCTCGACGAGGCCCTGCCAAGCGTTGCGATGGCGATCTCGCCCAATTGGGAGCGAAACGATTTTGGCCCATTCGGCTATGCGGCGGGGCACGCCTACGGCGGCGTCACGTGCATCTATGCCTGGCAATGGTCGCCGGGACATCCATCGCGGTTGATCGCCAATCCCGAGGCGCAGGCGGCTGAATCGTCGCAGCCGAAGTTCGCCACCTCGGTACGCGTACGGCTGTGCAAGCAGGGCCTCAGCGAAGCTGAGCTGGTCGAGCTTGTCAGACACATGTCGGTGTATCCGCCCGGTTCCAACGCGCCCTATCTCGACACGACCTACGGGACGCGGCCGCTGGTCAATGCCGATCCGCTTTCCTCGAGCGGCGTGGCGCGCGGCTTCTATCTCGGCGACGCCGATCCGCTGGCCGGCGTGACCGGTCTGCGTCGCGTCGCGGTGGCCGAGAGCCGGCCCGCCAGGGGCCAAGTCAATCATCGCCACCGCGCGCATGTCCGCGCCGTCGCGCGTGAGATCTATGAGCCGGTGAACGTGTCGCCGCTGGCCGGTCGCGGAGTCATGGTGCCGCTACCGGGGGAAGGCGACAAATCATCCGCGGCGAGCTCCAATGCGCTGCTCGCGCCGCTGCAGCATGTGCAAGGGGCGAGGACATCGGCGTCTGCACAGCCGGCAACCGATCTGCCCCTGCCTCCGGCGTCTGCGCCGGCGCCCGGAGCAGGAAACGCATCCGCGACGCTGCCTGTGCCGCAATAACCGCCGGCTAGTCGCGATAACAGTTTCGTTGGTTGCGCCGCGGCTTGCGCATGTCTAGATGCGCCTGCGCAATCAGGTCATCGCCCGGCGGCCATTGTTTACACGGCTACGGCATTTCCGCTCAAAGGAATCCCGGAATGAAATATCATCCACTTGGCCGCACCGGCCAATTCGTCTCGGAAATTTGCCTGGGGACCATGACGTTTTCCGGCGGCTCCGGCTTCTGGCGCAATATCGGAACGGTCGAACAGGCGGGCGCGAATGCGCTGGTCAAGCGCGCGCTTGAGGCGGGCGTCAATTTCATCGACACCGCGGACGTTTATTCCGAGGGCCAATCCGAGGCGATGCTGGGTCAAGCGTTGCGCGATCTCCAGGTCAAGCGCGAGGACGTCATCATCGCAACCAAAGTGCGCGGGCGCATGGGGACGGGGCCGAATGCCGTCGGCCTGTCGCGCGGCCATATCATGGACCAGATCGCCGGCAGCCTGAAACGCCTCGGGCTCGACTATGTCGATCTCTATCAGATCCACGGTTTTGACCCGGTGACGCCGCTCGAGGAGACTCTGCGCGCGCTCGATGACCTCGTCTCGCGCGGCATGGTGCGCACGATCGGCTGCTCCAATCTCGCCGCGTGGCAGATCATGAAGGCGCTCGGCATTTCCCACCACCACGATTACGCGCGGTTTGAGACGGTGCAGGCGTATTACACGATCGCCGGACGCGACCTCGAGCGCGAGGTACTCCCGCTCGTCGAGGATCAGGGCCTCGGCGTGATGGTCTGGAGTCCACTGGCGGGCGGCCTGCTTTCGGGCAAGTTTTCGCGCGCGAAACCCGCGCCCAACGACGCGCGCCGGCTTGCGTTCGACTTTCCGCCAGTGGAGCGCGAACATGCGCTCGACATCGTCGCCGCGATGGAGCCGATCGCCGCCGCGCATGGCGTCTCGGTCGCGCAGATCGCGCTGGCGTGGCTGTTGCAGCGACGTGGCGTGATGAGCGTCATCGTCGGCGCCAAGACGATCGAACAGCTCGACGACAATCTCGCGGCGACGAAGGTGACGCTGAGGGAGGAGGATGTCGCGGCGCTCGATACGGTCAGCGCGCTGAAAGCCGAATATCCCGGATGGATGCTGGAGCGACAGGGCGCCCAGCGCCTGCCCGCGGCGGTTTAGCGTAGGAGGCGCGGAGGCCGGGGGTCATCGCGCGGGCCTGCCTCGCGATGGCATTTGCCATCTCGATTGATCTTAACGGCAGATGGCTGGCGTGAGTTCGATGTCACGCCGGCGAGCGGGCGCTGTTTTCAAGTTCGCGGGCGGCGAGATTGCGGAATTTCTGCCGCGCGGTCTCGTCGGCAAAAAAGCGCTTCGGAATGAGGAAGGCGTTGCGCGGGGAGCCCCAAACGATGAAGTGCTTCTTTGTTTCGGCGAGCGCCGAGTAGGATTGCCAAACTCTGCTCAAAGCGGCGAGCCCGGTCGTACGCATGAGTGCGGCCTCGGAGACGTCAATACGAGTGTCGCCCCAACGGAAATCTTTGGGGCCGAGCTTCAAGCCGAGGGCGAGCCCGCTTGTGCGTCGTGCAAGCCGCGCCACAGTGCCCAAAAGTCCGACGACCAACACCGCCGCGAAAATGGCCTGAAAGAGAATAGCAAGCCTGACATCGGCCCATTGCAGCTCGCCTGACAACACATCGCCGATAGAATTGATCCACCAGAAAAGGCCGCCCAGACCGCATGTGAGGGCGCAAGGAATTGCAAAGAACGGGTTGCGCGAAATGCGAAGCACCGAGGCCAAGCCAGTGCCCGCCTGCAAATCCGAGCGCCAGTCGTGCAGGTCCATGAGGTCGCGCCGCGTCATCGTCCCAACAAGTTGGAAGATTGGATCGGCAAGTGGGGCAATGCGGCTCCCAGGCTGCGACGTCGCGGCCGGCTGCGATGCGACGGCAGTTGCGATCGTCGACAGTACAGAACTCTTCTTACCGTCATCGGGCAGCGCCGATTTCGGCAGGACCAACCAATTCTTCTTGTCGAAGAATATGCGGATTGCGCGCGGCGTCTCGCGGCAGAAGCGGAACGCCGACCAATGATACCATGATGCGTCCATCGCGCTGATAATGCGGATGCCGTCGGGCTCAAGATCATACACATGCGCTCCGAGATCGTCGCCGGCGCGCAATTCCGTCTTTGCCGCCTCGGTCCCGGCCGGACGCGCCAGCACGACGATGCTGCGCAGATAGACGAGCACAATCTTGCCGACGAAAACCAAGAGCAGCAGGCCGATCGCGAACACAATGAGCATAACCGGGTTCGTCAGCAGTGACCATTGTTGCCGGCGCAACGCCCCGCTGGCGGAACCGGCGAACTTCAGGGCCCCAGGCGAGACGACAGCAAGGAAAATGAGCAATCCCCCGATTTGAAAGACGGCCTCAGAGATGCGCTTACCAGTAGTCGGCTTTGACCGGGCCGATTCAAAATCCTGCCGCAGCAGCGAAGCTTCGATGCGCATAATGCTCCATGCTCCCCACGAACGCGATGCGATGATCTTCGCGGGAAACATTGAATACTTCGTGCCGATAAGAAACCGAATTTGAGAATCGACTATGGGTTAAGATTTGCGCCAGTTTGCGCCTGTCAGCACGACGAGAGTGCTTGGCAAGTTTCGACTGCAAGCAGATTGTTCGCGACTTTCAGCATCCATCGGACAGGCATCTGTATCCGCAAACCGCAGCGGCAGCTCCTGGCGCATCTGTGAACCAGATGCTGCTCCGGGCAACGTCTGCTCCGGAGCGGCTGGCTTTTAGCAGCGAAGACGGCGCAATGGGCGCTCAACGGAAATTCAAACTGAGCCCCTGTGATCCTGACGATTGTATTGCTGAATAATAGAAAGCATGCTAGTGTAAAATTTCCATCATCCGAATCCACAGGGCCCATTGCGCATGCGCTGGCACTCCTCGATTTGCAATACGCTCGGCGAGCGGCGGCCCACAAGCGGAGTAGGGATCTGCTCCCCGAACGGCCGCGCCATCACGGCTCTGGCGCCAGCGCCAAGGCCGTCCGATGCGTCAAGGTCTGCGCCGCGCCCCGATCGCTCCAGAGCCCTCGGGACGGCGGAAAAAAGCCGCGTAACTCTTTGAAAACGGCCGGTCGCGACGGAAAAGGGCGCCCCCCTAATTGCCCGCTGGGGCGTGGGCACGAGGCGGCGGTTCCCCGTCAACTGTTTGTGCCCTAGTGTCGGGGCGGACTTGAACACAAGGGAGAAGAGCGTGGCTGGCAAGGTTTCGTGGGGTGTTTTGGGCGTCGCCAAGATCGGCGTGGAAAAGGTCATTCCGGCGATGCAGAAGGGCGCGCATTCCAGCGTCGATGCGATTGCCTCGCGCGATGCCGCGCGGGCGAAGGCGGCCGCGGCGGAGCTGGGGATCGCCAAGTCCTACGGTTCGTATGAAGCCTTGCTCGCGGATCCCTCGATCGAAGCGATCTACAATCCGCTTCCCAACGAACTGCACGTCCCGTGGACGCTGCGGGCGCTCGAAGCGGGCAAGCATGTGTTGTGCGAAAAGCCGATCGCGTTGAACGCGGATGAGGCGCGCGACCTCACCGCGGCGGCGAAAGCCGCCGGCAAGCATGTCGCCGAAGCGTTCATGGTGCGCTTTCATCCGCAATGGCGCCGGGCGCGGGAGATCGCGCAATCGGGCACAATTGGCGAGCCGCGCGCCATCCAGACAGCCTTCTCGTATTACCTCACCGATCCCACCAACATCCGCAACAGGCCGCCCGGCGGGGGCGCGCTTTACGACATCGGCTGCTACGCGATTCTCACGGCGCGCTATATCTTCGGCTCGGAACCGCTGCGCGTCGTCGGCGTGATCGACAGGGATCCGGCGATGGGCACGGATCGGTTGACGAGCGGCCTCGTCGAATTTCCCGGCGGCCGGCATCTGACGTTTGTTTGCGGCACCCAGCTCGCCGGGCATCAGCGCGTGACGATCAGCGGCGCCAAGGGCCGCGTCGAAGTGCAAGTTCCCTTCAATGCGCCGCCCGACCGGCCAACGCGCATCCTCATCGATAGCGGCGCCGACCTGTTTGGCGGGGGAGCGCGGGCCGAGGAATTCCCGATCTGCGATCAATACACGCTGCAGGGGGACGCGTTCTCGCAAGCGGTGCGCGGCGCGGCGCCGCTGCATTACGGCATCGACGATGCGATCCTCAATATGCGGGTGATCGACGCGCTGTTTCGCTCGGCGCAGAGCGGAGCGTGGGAGCGGCCTTGACGAGCGCCGTTGGGCGGCGCGGCTTTGATCGGAGGGAAATTTGTTGATGGACAGAACAAGATTTGCGTTGGTGTTCTCGCTGTGTATCGCCGCCGTTTCGCCTTCAATGGCGCAAAGCGCCGACGCGGGATTGGCGGCGCTGGTCGCCAGCGCTGATCGGTCCGCCGCAAATAGCGCCCGCGACCGCTATCGGCATCCCGAGGAAACGCTGACGTTCTTTGGCGTGAAGCCCGATAGCGTCGTCGTTGAAATCCTGCCGGGCGGCGGCGGTTACTGGACGGAAATCCTCGCGCCCTACCTTAAGGATCATGGCCGCTATATCGCGGCCAACGGCGAGCAGGCGTCGACGTCCGCCGAGACGCAAAAAGACAATGCCGCGTTCAACGAGAAATTCGTCGCGCATCCCGAGCGCTATGGCGCCATCGATGTCACGCAGTTCTCCGGCGATCGCTTCCCCATCGCGCCGCCCGGCAGCGCCGATTTCGTGCTGACGTTCCGCAACATCCACAACTGGATGGCGGCGGGAACGGCGGACGCGGCTTTCGCCGCCTTTTACAAGGCGCTGAAGCCCGGCGGCATTTTAGGCGTCGAAGAGCATCGCGGACGCGCCGATCAACCGCAGGACCCGCTCGCCAAGAGCGGCTATGTACGTGAAGATTTCACCATCGCGCTGGCGCAGGCGGCGGCTTCAAGCTGGCTGGCGCGTCGGAGGTCAACGCCAATCCAAAGGACACAAAAGATTATTCGGTTGGCGTGTGGGCGTTGCCGCCGACTTACCGGCTCAAGGATGTCGACCGTGCCAAATATGCCGAGATCGGCGAGAGTGACCGCTTCACGCTGAAGTTCATCAAGTCGGCGCAGTAGTGGCGGATTGTTTGATGCGCGAGGCGCGTCCGCGCGCAGCGCGGTCGAATTTGCTCAAGCAACTTCGAAAAATAGTGGGCGCTAATCACGTTTTTGTGATAGTAATTTAGGTCACGCAGTGGAGTTCGCGTTTCGCATAAGTAAGGCGCCAACACTCTCGCCGTTTTCGGGTCATCCGGAGGATGTCGGCAGGCGGGTGGCCGCGTTCCTGCAATTTCTGCCGACGCTTTTCTTGGGAGGAACCTCATGACCCTCAAACAAGCGGTTTTCGGCATCTTTATGGCCGGGGCATTCCTTGTCGCTGGGATGCTCGCGCCGACTATTGGCTATGCTCAGGATGCGAAAGTGAAAACCGCGATGGAGCTGTTGCGGTCGATGGCCGATAAACTCGGTCCGCCAAAGGTCGAGGGGAGCGATGCTGTAGCCGGTAAACCTGTGCCGGCAATCTATTTCGGCTCGACCAAGATGAACAACAATTTCGATCTGGTTGACGAGGTTGTGAAACAAGCGGGCGGGACCGCGACGATCTTCGTGAAGAGCGGCGACGACTTTGTCCGTGTCGCCACGAACGTAAAAAAGGACGACGGCTCGCGAGCCATCGGAACCGTTCTTGATCCCAAAGGCAAAGCGATCGCGGCGATCCAGAAGAACGACGCCTTCTATGGAGAAGCGGACATCCTCGGTAAGCCCTACATCACAGGCTACGAGCCGATACGTGATCAGTCGAAAAACGTAATCGGAATTTACTACGTGGGCTATCTGAAATAGCGGCTACCGCCGAATCGGCACGATAACCTTAGACGGGGCGGCTGCGCGGGGTGCGGCGTCATCGACTTGGTGCAAGCCGCAGGGTTCATGAGCTATTCAGCCGCTCGCGCGGCGCCGAAGCGCTTCTCGATATAGTCCGCGACCAGCGCCTTGAACTCGCCGGCGATGTCTGGCCCGCGCAGGACCATCGCTTTGGCGCCGTCGATGAACACCGGCGCGGCGGGCGTCTCGCCGGTGCCGGGCAGCGAGATGCCAATGTCGGCGTGTTTGGATTCGCCGGGGCCGTTGACGATACAGCCCATCACCGCGACGTTGAGCTTCTCGACGCCCGGATAGCGGGCGCGCCAGTTGGGCATTTCCTCGGCGAGATAGGTTTGGATGTCGCTGGCCAGTTCCTGAAACAATGTCGAGGTCGTGCGCCCGCAGCCGGGGCAGGCGGCGACCTGCGGGGTGAACGTGCGAAAGCCCATTGTCTGCAGGATTTCCCGCGCCACCTTGACTTCGAGCGTGCGGTCGCCGCGCGGCTCCGGTGTCAGCGAAACGCGGATCGTGTCGCCGATGCCTTCCTGCAGCAGCACGCCGAGCGCGGCGGACGAGGCGACGATGCCCTTCGAGCCCATCCCCGCTTCGGTCAGGCCGAGATGCAGCGCATAGTCCGAGCGCCGCGCGAGAACGCGATAGACCGCGATGAGATCCTGCACGGCGGAAACTTTTGCCGACAGGATGATACGGTCTCGCCCGAGCCCAATCTCCTCCGCCCGCGCGGCGGACAGCAGCGCCGATCGCGCCATCGCCTCGCGCATCACCGCTCGCGCGTCGAGCGGCGCTTCGGAGCGGGCGTTGACGTCCATCAAGTGGGTCAGCAATTCCTGATCGAGCGAGCCCCAGTTTGCGCCGATTCGCACCGCCTTGCCGAAGCGCAATGCGGTCTCGATGATCTGCCCGAATTGCGTGTCGCGCTTGTTCTTGAAGCCGACGTTGCCGGGATTGATGCGATATTTGTCGAGCGCTTCGGCGCAGGCGGGATGTTCGGCGAGCAGCTTGTGGCCGATATAGTGGAAGTCGCCGATCAGCGGCGCCACGCAATTCATTTTCGCGAGCCGGTCGCGAATATGCGGCACGGCGGCGGCGGCCTCGTCGCGATCCACGGTGATGCGCACCAGCTCCGACCCGGCCCGCGCTAGCGCGGCGATCTGCCGCGAGGTGGCCTCGATATCGGCGGTGTCGGTGTTGGTCATCGACTGCACGACAATCGGCGAGGCCGCGCCGACGTCAATGGCGCCGGCGCCCGAGCCGACGCGCACCGCTTTCGTCGCGCGTCGTGCCTGTGGGCCGATGTGAGTTTCGACGGTCTCGGCGATCATGAAAACAACTCGCGGGCATGGGTGCGATCGTGCGGGCTGTATTTAGAGCGGGCAGGGCAGGTTGTCATCCTGGGGACGCGCCGGCCGAGCGCGTCCCCACAATTGGGCGGGTTGCGAAAAAGGGAGGATTCGTGCCATGCGGTTGTGTGGATTACGTCGTTCAACCTGAGCGGAAGGCCGCCTTGACGCCACCGATCGTTCAGCAAGAGCCTGCGAAGAAAGCGGCGCCTGGCGCAAAGGCCAAACCACCCGCAAAGGGCAATGCCAACGATTTTCTGGCGGCGGCGCTGGGCGGCGAGATCGTCGCGGGACTCTATCGGCCGGGCGAGCGTCTGCCGAGCGAGGCCAGTCTGCTCGAGCGCTTCAAAGTCTCGCGCCCGACGCTGCGTGAAGCCTTCCGGGCGCTGGCCGCCAAAGGACTGATCGTCTCGCGCCAGAAGGTCGGAACGAGCGTGCGCCCCAGATCCGACTGGAATGCGCTCGACCCGGAATTTCTATCGTGGCATCTTCGCACGGCGCTGAGCGAGAATTTCGTCGCCGACCTCTTCGAGTTCCGCCAGATGGTCGAGCCCCAGGCCGCCTTTCTCGCCGCTGAGAAGCGCGATGAGGCCGAACTCGCCTGCATACGCGCAGCCTACGAAGATATGGAGCGCGCGACGTCGCTTGGCGGTGAAGTGCTCGGCGCGGACCTGCGCTTCCATCAGGCGATCCTCAATGCGACGGGCAATCTGTTCGTCGGCGCGCTGGGCGGCCTGATCGGCACCGCGCTGCTGGGCTCCTTCCACCTCGGCTGGCGCGCCTCTCCTTCGCGCGAAAGTCGCCTGCAACAGCATTTCGCGGTGTTCGAAGCCATTCGCGATCAGCTTCCGGAGGCCGCGCGGTCCCGCATGGCCGAATTGCTGTCCGAATCGATTGGCGACGTCCGCGAGGCGCTGCGCGCGGGCGGGACGGGATCACGTTTGGTTGATTCTTAGGCGGCCTCGCTATTTTCGCTGCGATGCAATAAATATCTCCGGTGAATGCTGCGACGCGATAAGTGTCGCGTCAATTCCCATTCGGAGCTCGCCATGTCCCTCGCCAAACGCAACGCTCTCGTCACCGGCTCAACCAGCGGCATCGGCCTCGCCATCGCCAGGGCGCTGGCGAAGGAGGGCGTCAATGTGATGATCAACGGAATGGGCGAGGCGGTTGCGATCGAGACCGAGCGCGCCGGCATCGAGAAGGATTTTGCCGTCAAAGCCATTTACAACGGCGCGGACATGACGAAGCCGGCGGAGATCGCCGCGATGGTCGCCGACGCGCAGCAGAAGCTCGGATCGCTCGACATTCTCGTCAACAATGCCGGCATCCAGTTTGTTTCGCCGATCGAGAACTTTCCCATCGAGAAATGGGACGCGATCATCGCCATCAATCTCTCCGCCGCTTTCCACGCCATTCGCGCCGCCACTCCTGGAATGAAGGCGCAGAAATGGGGCCGCATCGTCTCGACCGCCTCAGCCCATTCGCTCGTCGCCTCGCCCTTCAAGTCGGCCTATGTGTCGGCCAAACATGGCCTCGCCGGCCTGACCAAGACCGTTGCGCTGGAACTCGCAACGTTCGGAGTCACCGCCAACTGCATATCACCCGGCTATGTCTGGACGCCGCTCGTCGAGAAACAGATTCCCGACACGATGAAGGCCCGCAACCTGACTCGCGAGCAGGTCATCAACGACGTCATCCTTGACGCGCAGCCGACCAAGCAATTCGTCACGTCCGATCAGGTCGCCTCGCTGGTCGTTTACCTGTGTTCCGACGCGGCGGCGCAGATAACCGGCGCCAATCTTTCGATCGACGGCGGCTGGACGGCCGCCTGATGCGCGCGCCGGTCAAATCGGCGAGCCCACCGCCCGCCAAAGCAAGCAATCTCGCGTTGCAAGGCGGCGGCGCGCATGGCGCCTTCACCTGGGGCGTGCTCGATGCGCTGCTTGAAGACGGGCGCGTTTCGATCCCCGCGATCAGCGGGGCCAGCGCCGGTGCGATGAACGCCGTCGTGCTCGCCGATGGATTCGTCGAGCGCGGCCGCGAAGGCGCGCGCGAGTACCTCCACCGCTTTTGGCTGTCGGTGAGCGAAGAGGGCGCGTTGTCGCCGGTCCAGCGCAAGCTGTTCGACGCCTGGTTCGGCGCGCTGGGGCTGGCGGCGCCGATGCGGTTCTGGGTCGATGCGGTGACGCACTATTCCAGCCCCTATGAATTCAATCCGCTCAATCTCAACCCGTTGCGCGATCACCTCGCCAAGATGGTCGATTTTGAAAAGCTGCGCGCCACCGACGATCTGAAACTCTTCATCGCCGCCACCAATGTCCACACCGGTCGCGGCAGAATTTTCACGCGCGGCGAATTGACGGCCGATCATGTGATGGCGTCCGCCTGCCTGCCCACATTGTTCCAGGCGGTCGAAATCGAAGGCGAGCCTTATTGGGATGGCGGCTATGTCGGAAATCCGCCGCTATGGCCGCTGTATTATGACAATGCCTGCAAGGACACGATCGTCGTCCAGGTTAATCCGATCGAACGGGACACGACGCCCAAATCCGCCTTGGAAATCCAGAATCGGTTGAATGAAATCACTTTCAACGGTGCGCTGCTGGGCGAGCTTCGCGCCGCCAATTTTGTCATCCGGCTGATCGATCAGGGCTCGCTGACGGGAAACGGCTATATCCGCCCCAACCTCCATCGCATCGACGGCGCCGACAAGCTGAGGGCGTATGCCGCGGACACCAAGAACAATACAAGCTGGACCTTCCTGACCATGCTGCGCGACCTCGGCAAGTCCGCCGCGAAGGCATGGCTCGCGAAGAATTTTGACGCGATCGGCGTGCGGGGGACGTTGGATCTGTTGCCCGTGAAGGCGTGACAGCGGGGCACTTGCGCCGTCGCGCCTCCACGCCTTGTGCTCGGCCCGGGCCAAAATGCCCCGTGCGATGAAGTCACAGTTGCTGTAGTTACCGCACCTCTGGACTGGCGCCCTACCGCTGCCCGGTGAGATTTGTCTCTTGCGTCAAGATCGGCCGTTGCCGCCTCAGAGGAAGCCGGGATGAGAATACCTCCTCTTGTCAATAAATTGCTTAAGCGCCCCAATTTGACCGATTCAATTGGGGCCAACCATAACGTAGGGCGAGAGGCCACACCCATCAGGCGCAGTTCATGTTACGTCGGCGACTATACCGTACTAACGACGACTATATTTGGACACAAGATGTTCGTCGATTCTCGCGATGTAAGCCTGTCGCCGTTTATCATTTGTGACGGACATTGGGAGTTGTGGATCTCGAACTTTGTAAGGTCCACGCTGCGCGCCGGAATGATGGCGGTCGAGATAGGATCGAACTGCGGATACTATTCAGTACTAATCGCCGACCTGATAGGCAAGAATGGAAGGCTATTTGCGTTCGATGCAAATCCGCGCATGCATGAGCTTACGCAAAAAAACCTTGAGATGAATGGATTTCGCGGACGGTCACAGGTCTTCAACAAGGCGGTTTCAGATCGCGCGGGGGTTGCCGAATTCTTCGTATTTCGCCATCATTTTGGCAGCTCAAGTTTATATGACCTGTCCGCGCTCGCCGAGCAATATGGCGACAAAGCGAAGCCGATCGTGGTTGAGACGGTGAGGCTGCAGGATGTTCTGGGCGAGGCCGCTGTCGTCGATTTCCTCAAAATAGACGCCGAAGGGTCTGAACGTCTGATTCTCGATTCGGCATGGCCGCTAATTCAAAAAAACCGCGGAATTCAGATTGTCGTGGAGTACGCAGTCGGAAACTTTCCAAGTAAGGATGTCGCGACGAGCTACCTCTCGAGATTCGTTGCTGAAGGGTTTTTATTGCGGCAGATAGTTCCGGGCTCCGGGTCAACTCCGATTATAATCGAGGAACTGCTGGAGCTCGAATGGGGAGAATTGTATCTCTGCCGAAACTAAAGCGCTCTGCGAAGGGGTAGATGTCCGAGCGCGGACACGCGCTTACCAAGCGCACCCGCGCCTTATCGGCGCAGCGTGGATGGCTCGCCGCGAAACGCCTTCGTCTCGTCGATCCGGTCAAATCGCACCGAGTCGATCCGCAATTCGCCCTCAATCGCGCCTTCCATCAACACCAGACGGAACTGAGCCGGCTGGAACGCGTCGGCGATTCCGAACTCGAACTCGAATCCAAACGTTCCGTCCTCGGGCAAGCGCGCGACAATGCCGCCGAGCGAATTGTCGCCGAGCAGAACGTCGCAGGCGATATAATTGCCGGAAAAATTGCCTCGGACAGAAATCTGCGTGGAGGCTCGCCAGTTCCCGCGCGGCAGGTGCAAGGCATGTCCGGCGGTGAGAATCCGGCCACGGCCGAGCAGGCCCTTGAAGCCGGTCAGCCCGGTAATGCCCGACTCGAGCAGATCCCAGTCGGGCAGAATGCCCGGAGGCCAGCTCAGGCTTTCAATCGGCTTCCGCGCGGCGACGAGACTGTATTGATCGAGAATTCCCTGCGCCAGTGCGCGCTCCGTCTCGGTGCAGCTTGATGCGAACTCCCCGAGCGGACGCGCGAGCGGAACGTGCCTCGATATATTGCGCCTGATCGTCTCGTCGCGTTCCCAATCCGGATCGCCCAACATCCGGCCGACGATTTGCCGCTTTTCGAGATCAGTGGCCGGAATTGCGAATAGGTCGAGAAATCTCGACGTGAAGTCGCTCAGCGTCTGCTCCATGTCTTCGGGTCCGACGATAGCGGCCTTCGGGGCGCAAAACAGGTCGGCCAGCGTGGAGTAGCTCTGTGAGACAAACCGAATGGCCTGGCGAAAATCGATTGTCCTCGCCGCCATCGCGAACCCGATGCTGTCGAGAGGATCGTCGCAGGCGAGGAGCATTGGCGTTCGCGAGTTTAGGAATAGGCTGACGATTGCTTGCTCCGGCACATCCGAATGAAACACAACCGGGCGACCACGGCGCTGCACCCACAAATCGCGCACATCAGAGAGGAATACCGCTGCGACATAGTGATGGTCGCCAGCAATGATGTCGAGCACGACGTTGGCAAAATGGACCATCCAGACCGTCAGAGCGGATGGCGTCCCGAACACGGGTATCAGCATCTCCGCGCGACTTCTATCTTCCTTATCTTCCAACGAACTTGAGCCTCGTGATTGGGGGACAGCCGATAGCCGATACTGAATGCCTGGCATCGATGCCAAGCGCTCATTGCATCGCGTCGCCGGGTGATCAAGCCAGTCGTTCAACACGCAGTTCACGAAGATTGATCGATGTTTCGGATCCGCTCGCGCGGCCGATCACTTCAAACTTGATCAGATCGTGCTCCGCAGCAAATATCCCCGACTTGATCTTGGAGTCCAACGCGAAAGTATGGACCGGAAATCCGAAACGCGCCGCGATTGTCAGTTCAAGTGTACCCCGAATGTCCCCTAAAAGTGTGACTTGGTAGGAGCCGCGGGGGAGAAACCAGTATGGCCCGTGAAACAAGATTTCCTTGCCGGAGCCCTGGGCTCGCAAGAGGTCGCGAGTCATGCCGGATTGACTCGCGGGAGGAACAAAAAACTGACGGGGAAAAATTGAGAAGTGCGTTCGCTTGCTTCCGTCCAGACCATCGGTCGCTCGTGTCGCGAGCGCGTAGCCGCTGAAAGTCTGGAGCGCGCCGTGCTCAAGCCGGCGAAGCCGGGCATTCTGTTCGACACCATAAATTTCTAGGCCGAGACCACGAAGAATTTTCTCGATCTGGACTTCTGGCCCGGCATTCTGGCCCAGCTTCTCGAAGACAAGCTTAATGTCTTTCGAGCGCTCTATCGTGGCCTGCATTCCCTTGAGAACTTCGAGTTCATGGCCCTCGACATCGATCTTGACAAGATCGCACACGAAGTCGCCGCCCATGCATTCATCGATCGATTTGATTTCAGAGAGGATGCGGCTGGAAGGGTTTGCGCCGCCCGTACGGCTGCCCCCTCCGAGATGGTCACGCGGATAAAAAAACTCGACCGGGGCGGCGCCTTCGCCAAGACCAAAGTCGTGGGAAATGAGGGCGCCCTCGTGTCCGCTCATCGTGGACAGGCCGTTTAGGAAGGCGCTTCCTCGCAGGAGTCGGATGAGTTCTGGATGCGGCTCAAACGCGTAGACCTTCCCGTTTTGGTGGATGCGCCGTGCGATCTGCAACGCGAAGAACCCAACATTGGCGCCAATATCCAGAAATACTGTGTCGTCGCGGACGAAGCTGAATAGCAGGTCAAGGTTTTCGCTCTCATACAGCCCGCCGTTGATGTAGTTCGACGACGGGCCAAAATCGTTCGAATTTACGTATATCGGTGTTTCGTCGCGCAAATAGGTGACCGCAACGCCGCTTCCCAGATAGTTCGACAAGTGATGGCGTAAAAAGTCGCTCGACGCAGCAATGTTGTCGATTTTTTTCTCGAGCCTTGCGAGCGCCAACTCCACCCGAGACAAATCCGTCGCCATTCGAACTCCGCGCAGTGATTCAACAATTCGACGGCAACCTAACCACTAATCCGGCGCATGCATACGGTTGGGAATTGCCGATCAACGAAAGCTCCCGATCGGCGCCCCAATCTAGGCGGAGCGTGTTTCCAGAAAGCGCTTTTTCCAATCAAGTTCTGTCGATAGCATTTCCTTTCCGAAAAAGAGAAAATGTGTTAGCATCATCTTTGTCGAAACTTGGTCTCTCACGCGTTTTAGGCTTCCGCTTGGAGAAAGCATGACCGCACTTGCAAATCTCAAGCCTCCCCGGCGGGCAGCTAATGAAGAAAGGGTAAAACGTGCGTCGTTTGGCGCCCAACCCCCTGGCATCATTGCCCCGCTCACCAAAGTGCGCCCTCACCGCCCCACAAACCTCGCGGGTCGTTTCTCGATGAAGGCTTGCATCCCTTCCTTCTGGTCCTCGGTGGCGAACAGCGCGTGGAAGGCGCGGCGTTCGAAGCGGATGCCCTCGGCGAGCGTCGTCTCGAACGCGCCGTTGATGCATTCCTTAGCCATCAGCACCGAGACCAGCGACTGCGCCGCGATGACCGCGGCGGCGGCGAGCGCTTCCTCGACCAGCTTCTCGGCGGGGACGACGCGGGCGACGAGGCCGGCGCGCTCGGCCTCGGCCGCATCCATCATGCGGCCAGTCAGGCAGAGATCCATCGCCTTCGCCTTGCCGACGGCGCGCGTCAGCCTTTGCGTGCCGCCGGCGCCGGGGATGACACCGAGCTTGATCTCCGGCTGGCCGAATTTTGCGGTCTCCGCCGCGATGATGAAGTCGCACATCATCGCGAGTTCGCAGCCCCCGCCGAGCGCGAAGCCGGCGACGGCGGCGATGATGGGCTTGCGCGCGCGGGCCACGCCATCCCAGGCGCCGATGAAATCCTCGAGGTAGGCGCCGACGAAGGTCTTGGCCTGCATCTCCTTGACGTCGGCGCCGGCGGCGAAGGCCTTCTCCGAGCCGGTCACCACGATCGCGCCGATCCCCGCATCCCGCTCCGCGGCGGCCAGCGCCCCATTGAGTTCGTCGATCAAGACCGCATTGAGCGCGTTCAGCGCCTGCGGCCGGTTAAGCCGGATCAGGCAGACGCGGCCGTGCGTTTCGACGATGATGTTGGCATAGGCCATGGCTGGGCTCCCGCAGCGACGGCCTAGCGCTAGCCCGGCGGGCGGCAAAAGAAAAGCGCCTCTTGATCGGCGGCGGCGCAATTGACAAGCGCGCGCGCCCCCCCTTATGAAGCCGCCAGTGCCCAGGTGGCGGAATTGGTAGACGCACTGGTTTCAGGTACCAGCGGTGCAAGCCGTGAAGGTTCGAGTCCTTTCCTGGGCACCAATCCCTCCTAGCAACGACAAAAACCCCCAAGGCCGTGACCATGTCCGCCGACCGCCACGTCCTGACGCTGTCCTGCGCCAACCGTCCCGGCATCGTCGCCAAGGTTTCGTCGGCGCTTTACGCGGGCGGCTTTAATATTCTCGACGCCCAGCAGTTCGACGACACCGAGACCGGCAATTTCTTCATGCGCGTCGTCTTCAACGCCGCGAACGAGGCGGCCAGCGCCCCAGCGTTCAGAGTGGCATTCGCTGCCATCACAACACCCTTCGCGATGAACTGGACGCTGCGCGCGGCACATGAGCGCAAACGCGTGCTCATTCTGGTTTCGCGTTTCGACCACTGCCTCGTCGATCTGCTCTATCGCTGGCGCAGCGGAGAACTGCCGATGGAGGTTGTCGGCGTCATCGCCAACTATCCGCGCGAGACCTACGCGCACATCGACTTCGACGACATTCCGTTCCATCACCTGCCGACTACCAAGCAGACCAAGATGGAGCAGGAGACGCAGGTCTGGGAGGTCGTGCGCCACGCCCAATGCGATGTGGTCGTCCTCGCCCGCTACATGCAGATCCTGTCGGACGGGCTCGCCGCGAAACTGTCGGGGCGCTGCATCAATATCCATCACTCGTTCCTACCCGGCTTCAAGGGCGCCAAGCCCTATCACCAGGCCCACCATCGCGGCGTCAAGCTGATCGGCGCGACGGCGCATTTCGTCACCTCCGACCTCGACGAAGGCCCGATCATCGAGCAGGACGTCGAGCCGATCACCCATCGCGATACGCCCGACGATCTCATCCGCAAGGGCCGCGACATCGAGCGGCGCGTGCTGTCGCGCGCGCTCGCGCATTACCTTGAGGATCGCGTGCTGCTCAATCGCGGGAAGACCGTGGTCTTCTCAGGTTAGCGCCCTCCAGACGGCCTTCGCTCTGCCCCACAGCCAGTTCTTCATCGACACCGCCGGCGGGTTCGGCAGCCGCTCGGCGGGAGTGGGCGTTGTGCTCCGGCAGCCCGCGACCAGCCGCGAAAACAGGATTTCGCCGTCGGTGAAATACAGATCGCCGCCGCCGTTGCGCCCCATCAGCGTCGGCCCGACGCCGCTCACCTCATAGATCGCCTCGACCTTGTCGGCGCTGGCGAGATCGGCCGACAGCAGGTCGCGCTCGGCGTCGATGTCGGGCGCGATATGATGGGTGATCTGGCCGGTGTAATGGCTGATGCCGACGCCTTGATCGAAGGTCGCCGCGCCAAGCCAGACGGGGCGCCCCGCGTCGCCGCTGTCGATAACCTTCCAGAAGCGCACGTGATGGCGCCTGTCGGGGCTCTTGCCCGATGGTTTTTCGAACGCCAGGTCCTCGCGCCGCCCCTGATAAAACAGGTCGCTGACGGGCGCCATCGGGTAGGCGCGGTCCAGCACGACGCTCGCGACAATTCGCGCGCTCGATCTGAAGGTGAGCGGATCGGCGGGCGACCAGCCGGCGGCGTTCATCGAACACAACGCGTCCGACTCATCGCCCTCGAGCCCGACATTCAGCGGATCGCCTGCCAGCCCCAGTGACGTCAGCGTCGTCATCGGCAGCGAGGCCAGCCCGCGCTGATGCGCGAAGTGCGACCACAGCAGCGGCGCGACTCCGTAGGCGAGGGCGAGATAAAGCAGCGTAAGCGCCAGCGCCGCCAGCCCGGAGCGGCGCAGCAATTTGAGTGATCGGGACTCGGCGGACGGCATGGCGCGATTGTGAGGGCGGCGTGGGAGAGAGGCAATGCTGGTAGGCGCTCCTACCTCTGCGTGGGCGTTAACGTCCTCCACATTAAATTTTCGCAGGCATAACGCACCGCGCCCGAGAGGCGCTATAACGCCTGCCGTCCCGCCTCTCCGAATCGCCAGAAACCCGCCCCCATGTCGTTCTTCCGGCTTTACGCGCGCGTCCTGAGCCAGCTCGGCGCGGCCAAAGGCCTTGCCATCGTGCTGGCCGCGGCCAACATCGCGTTGGCCTGCGCGCAATTCGCCGAACCCATGCTGTTCGGCCGGATTATCGACCGGCTCGCCGGCATCCACGCGGCGGGGCAGACGGCGCGCTGGGCGCCGCTGCTGCCGTGGCTCGGCGCGTGGATCGGCTTCGGCCTGTTCACGATTCTCGCTGGCGTGCTTGTCGCCCTGCATGCCGACCGGCTCGCACATCGGCGCCGGGTCGCGGCAATGGCGGGATATTTCGAACATGTGCTGCACCTGCCGATGAGCTTTCACGCCGGCGCGCATTCGGGGCGCCTGCTCAAGATCATGCTCGATGGCTCGAACGCGATGTCGAGCGTCTGGCTGTCGTTCTTTCGCGAACAATGCGCCAGCCTTCTCGCGCTGACGGTGCTGCTGCCGCTGACGCTGTTCGTCAACTGGCGGCTGGCGGCGATCCTCATCGCGCTGGTCGTCGCGTTCGGCCTCATCATGAACCTCGTCATCCGCCGCACCGGCGCGATGCAGAGCGTCGCCGACCGCGTCAATTCCGATCTGGCCGAGCGCGTTTCCGACGTGCTCGGCAACATGCCGGTGATCCAGAGCTTTGCCCGCATCGAGGAGGAGACCCGGGCGCTGGGCGGGATGATCGAGGCGATGTTGCGCGCGCAGATGCCGGTGCTGACCTGGTGGGCGTTGGCGACGGTGGCGACGCGCTCCAGCGCCTCGCTGAGTCTCGTTGCGATCTTTGTGACCGGCATCTGGCTGGACATGCAGGGCCTCGCGACGATCGGCGAGATCGTCGCCTTCATGAGTCTGGCGGGCATGCTGATCGGCCGGCTCGAACAGACCGTCGGCTTCATCAACATGATGCTGCTGCAGGCGCCAAAAATGCAGCAGTTTTTCGATATCCTCGATCAGGGCTCGAGCGTCGCCGACCGCCCCGGCGCGCGCGCCGCAGGACGACTCACAGGCGCTGTCTCGTTCGAAAACGTCTCGTTCTCCTATGGCGGCGGGCGCGAGGCGGTCAGCGATGTCTCGTTCGAAGTGCCCGCCGGCCAGACCGTCGCGCTCGTTGGCTCCACCGGATCGGGCAAATCGACGGCGCTCAGCCTGTTGCATCGGGTGTTCGATCCCGACGCCGGGCGCATCCTCGTTGACGGCGTCGACATCCGCGACATGACGCTTGCCTCGCTGCGCGGCAATATTGGCGTGGTGTTTCAGGAGCCGCTGCTGTTCGCCCGCTCGATCGAGGAGAACCTGCGCATCGGCCGCCCCGACGCCACGCCGGGCGAGATCGTCGCCGCGCTGGAACAGGCGCAGGCGCTGGCCTTCGTCGAGCGCCAGCCAAAGGGTCTGGCGACCATCGTCGGCGAGCGCGGCCGCACCCTGTCGGGCGGCGAGCGCCAGCGCCTCGCCATCGCGCGGGCGCTGCTGAAAGACCCGCCGATCATGATCCTTGACGAAGCGACCAGCGCGCTCGACGCGCGAACCGAGCGCGACCTGCAAGGCGCGCTGGAAAGCGCCATGCACGGCCGCACCACGTTTGTGATCGCGCACCGGCTGGCGACCATCCGCCACGCCCAGCAGATTCTGGTGTTCGACCACGGACGCATTGTCGAGGCGGGGAGCTTTGATGAGCTTGTCGCGAAAGACGGCGCGTTCGCGGCGTTCGCCAGGGCGCAGTTCATGGGGCGGGCGGCGGAGTAGGGGTAAGGTCATCTCATCGGGCTCCAGCTCTCCCGCAAATCGTCACATTGGAGGGGGCGCCCTTTTCCGGCGCGATGAGGCGATTTCAAAGGTTTGCGCGACATTTTTCCGCCGCACCGGGGGTATCGCGCCCACAGCGCGCGCCGCATTTCCAGCCGCGCGAGACGCGGGAAAATCTCTTCGCGCCGATGGGCCCTGGCCACGCGGGCGAGGAGCCGAATTTTGCGCGCGAGAGCCCGCAGCCGCTCGCCAATCCGCATTGCAGGTCAGGGCGTTCTTGGACATGCGCGTGCTCCGAATCAATGATTGTCAGAAATTTACAGTAGCATTAATTCTGATATTAAGAAACAAAAATCGACAATCGGCTGGACTTCTTTGCGACTCGGAATTGATCTTCGACAAGCAACCAACGGGCTTGACGCGCGCACCCGAACGCGATCTGCAAGGCGCGCTGGACAGCGCCACGCACGGCCGCGCCACCTTGGTCATCGCCCACCGTTTGGCGACAATCCGCCACGCGCAGCAGATTCGGGTGTTCGACTACGAAAGGATCGTGGAGTCGGGGACCTTTGACGAGCTGATGGCGAAGGACGGGGCGTTCGCGGCGTTCGCGAGAGCGCAGTTTATGGGGAGGGCGGCGGAGTAGGGGGGAGTAGAGTTGGCGCGTCGAACGGATACCTATAGTGTTGGCACTGCGAACGAGTGCCCCGCCATGAAGGTCTCAATGGACGATCGTGAGCCCCTAGTGAAGAAGCTTATGCTAGCCGAGCAACAATTTCGTTTGGCCTGCACGGTGAACCTTGCGGTGGCGAACAATACGCAAACACTTGACGTTCCCGTCGAGTGGACCTTCGGCAAGCATCGGGTCTCATACGAAGACTTCGGACTCCGGCCCGATCAAGCGGAACTCACGGCACCAACTTTAGAGATGACCGCAACGTTCGTTGTCGCTGCGGCTATTCGCGATGCCCTTGTCGGGTGTTTTCCAAACCCAAAGAAACACGTGAATCGGGACGTGGTTGCCGCATATCAAATCAGCCGGATGCTGCGGAACGCCTTCGGCCATTCGATGCTCTCTCCCGTATGGTCGATTGATAACGATTGCAAAGACAGCCTGTTCGCGATCGACAAAATTATCTCGCTAAACACGAAGGGTCTTGATGGCAAATCGGTCGATTGGCGTGACTACGGCGGTCCTTTGGCGATCTTCACGTTCGGGCGATTTGTTCGCGAGACGCTTCTAGAAAACAAGGTCGATCCGACCCGAAAGAAGCCGCCTTTCCCTTCGATCGTCTGCTATCAGCAAGGGCGACTTCTACTTCGTAAGATCGACGAAATACCAACCGGCGCGGTCAAAGTTGCGGAAGCTGGGCCGGGCGAGAGCATTGACTTAGGAAATGGGCACCAAGTCCGGGTTCTGCCGCGCCGAGAAAAAAGCGGTAGTCGCCCACCGGCAGCTGATAATTCCGGTGCCGGCTAGCTCAGCAGTAAGTCGGGGATCGCCAGTCCGCGGATTAAGGGATCGAGCCAGAGCCGTGCTCGGCGTCAAGGTCGCTTCGCCTTGCTTCGCGCCGGCTCCGCCGGTTCCTGCGGAGACCTTGACTCCTGCGCGCGTCCCCGGCGCTCCGCAGCGCGCACGCCCGCCCCGGCCCGTAACAATTCGCCCCGCTCCTGCGATATACCAGCCTGCCCGCATTTCCCTCGACGCGCCAACCCGCTAAAATGCCCCTCAGGAGCACACCCCATGAAACACGAAACCTTCCCCGTCACCCACACCGAGGCCGAGTGGCGCAAGATTTTGACGCCGGAGCAATATGCGGTCATGCGCGAGCATGGCACCGAGCGGGCGGGGTCTTGCGCGCTGAATTACGAAAAGCGCGCCGGCACGTTCAGCTGCGCCGGCTGCGGCCAGCCGCTGTTTGAATCCAAGACCAAGTTCGAGAGCGGCACCGGCTGGCCGAGTTTTAACGATCCGGTCGCCGGGTCGGTGGCCACCACTGTCGATCGCAGTTTTGGCATGACGCGCACCGAAGTGCATTGCGCGCGCTGCGGCTCGCATCTCGGCCACGTCTTCCCCGACGGCCCGCCGCCGACGCATCTGCGCTACTGCATCAACGGCGTAGCGACGAATTTCACGCCGGTGTAAAACCCCTTCTCCCCTTGTGGGAGAAGGTGGCGCGCAGCGCCGGATGAGGGGTCGGCGCAGGATGGGAGTGTGAAACCCAAACTGCGGCGGCCGAGGCGACCCCTCATCCGTCATCGCTTCGCGACGCCACCTTCTCCCGCAAGGGGAGAAGGAGGAGCAACAGGCTTTTACATGAACGTCGCCGTCCCCCCCGAACTGTTCCGCCCCGACCATCTGCCGGCCGGGCATCCGCCCGTCAAAAATGGGCGGATCGGCGTGCTGCTGGTCAACCTGGGCACGCCCGAGGGCACGGATTACTGGTCGATCCGACGCTACCTCAAGGAGTTCCTGTCGGACCGGCGCGTCGTCGAGACCAACCGGCTGCTGTGGTGGCCAATCCTCAATCTCGTCATTCTCTCGCGCCGTCCGCAGGTCAAGGGACGCGACTATCGCGCCATCTGGAACGAGACACTGAACGAAAGCCCGCTGCGCACGATCACTCGCTCGACAAGCGAAAAGCTCAGCGCGGCCTTCAGCGTCAGCGGGCGCGATCCCAGCGGGCGCTGCCTGTTCGACTGGGCGATGCGCTACGGCAAGCCGTCGATTCCGGAGCGGCTGCGCGCCATGCAGGCCGAGGGTTGCGATCGCATCCTGCTTGTGCCGCTGTATCCCCAATATTGCGCCGCTACCAGCGCTACCGTGTGCGACAAGGCTTTCGACGCGTTGAAGGGGATGCGCTGGCAGCCGGCGCTGCGCGTCGCGCCGCCCTATTACGACGATCCCGTCTATATCGCCGCGATCGCGCAATCGATGCGCGACGGCCTGGCGGCGCTGCCCTTCGAGCCCGAGGTGATCCTCGCGTCCTTTCACGGCATTCCGCGCGAATATTTCGACAAGGGCGATCCCTACCATTGCCACTGCTTCAAGACGTGGCGGCTGGTGCGCGAGGCGCTGGGGTTTTCCGCCGAGAAGTTTCAGATCACCTTCCAGTCGCGGTTCGGGCCGAGCGAATATCTGCAGCCCTATACCGATGCGACGGTCAAGGCGCTCGCCGCAAAAGGCGTCAAGCGGATGGCGGTGGTCACGCCGGGCTTCTCAGCCGATTGCCTGGAAACGCTGGAGGAGATTGGCGTCGAGAATGCGGAATATTTCCGCCACGGCGGCGGCGAACAATTCGCGGCGATCCCGTGCCTCAACGACAGCGAGGCGGGGGTGCGGGTGATCCAGAATCTGGTGCAGCGCGAATTGTCGGGCTGGCTGTGAGGGCTCGGCCTCCCCTACCAAATTGCCGTGAAGCGCCCTATATCGCTCAAGTAAATTCCAGTAAGCCCCAGAATTCCTCAGGAGACATGTGCCGCCCATGACTGACGTCGCACGCAATCCCTCATCCGAAAAAATTCCCGTCACCGTTCTCACCGGCTATCTCGGCGCGGGAAAAACGACGTTGCTTAACCGCATTTTGAGTGAACAGCACGGCCGCAGATATGCGGTCATTGTCAACGAATTTGGCGAGATCGGCATCGACAACGAACTCGTCGTCGGCGCCGACGAAGAAGTGTTCGAGATGAACAACGGCTGCATCTGCTGCACCGTGCGCGGCGATCTCATCCGCATTATCGAGGGCCTGATGAAGCGCAAGGGGCGCTTCGATGCGATCATCGTCGAGACGACCGGCCTCGCCGACCCGGCGCCTGTCGCGCAAACGTTCTTCGTCGATCAGGACGTGCAGAACGCCGCGCGGCTCGACGCCGTCGTGACCGTCGCCGACGCCAAATGGCTAGCGGCGCGCCTGCGCGATGCGCCGGAAGCCAAGAACCAGATCGCCTTCGCCGACGTGATCATTCTCAACAAGACCGATCTCGTGACCCCGGCGCAACTCCGCGAGGTCGAGGGACGCATTCGCGCGATCAACCCTTATGCCAAGCTGCATCGCGCCGAGCGCTGCAATGTCGCCATTGCCGACGTGCTCGAGCGGCGCGCATTCGATCTCGACCGCATCCTCGAGATCGAGCCGGATTTCCTCGAGGTCGATGACCACGACCACGATCACGATCATCACGGCCACGATCATCATCACGATCACAGCCACGGCCTCAAGCACTATCACGACGAGCATATGCAATCGATCTCGGCGCGCCTCGACGGCGATGTCGATCCCGCAAAATTCATGCCGTGGATCAACGATCTCACGCAGACGCAGGGACCGAACATCCTTCGCTGCAAGGGCATTGTCGCGTTCAAGGATGACGACAAGCGCTTTGTCTTTCAGGGGGTTCATATGATGCTCGACGGCGAGCCGCAACGCGCGTGGAGAGCCGACGAGAAGCGCGAGTCGAAGGTCGTGTTCATCGGCCGCGACCTTGATGAAGCCGAAATCCGCAAGGGTTTTCTTGCCTGCGCCGCCTAAGCGTCGCGGCGCCGCCGAGGGATCATTCGTAATGGCGGACGCTTCGCCCTCGCTCACGCAGCACGTCCACCCGTTCGAGGCGGGCACCCACGTCATTGCGGCCGCATTTCTCTCAGGCGCGCCGGCGCTGGCGATGGCTGACGGCGTCGTTTTGCTCGGTGAGCCCGACACCGTCAGACGCATCGAGGCGCATCCCGGCGGCGCGATCCTCGTTGCGACAAGTGACGGCGAGACGCTGCTGACCGGCGGCGACGACGGTCGCGTCGCAAAGATTTCGGCGCGCGGCGAGGTGACGGAGATCGCCAGCGAGCGCGGGCGCTGGATCGACGCGGTGGCCTTGCGCGGCGGCGCCTATGCCTGGGCTGCGGGGCGCGAAGCGCGAGTGCGCGATGCCGCCGGCGCCGCCAAGTCCTTCACCGCGCCGACAACGGTGCGCGGCCTCAGCTTTTTGCCAAAGGGCTACCGGCTTGCGCTGGCGCATTACAATGGCGTGTCGCTGTGGTTTCCCAATGTCGCAGCCGAGCCGGCGCTGCTCGAATGGAAGGGCTCGCATCTCGATGTGTCCGCCTCGCCTGACGGGCGCTTCCTCGTGACCTCGATGCAGGAGAACAGCCTGCACGGGTGGCGCCTCAGCGATTCGAAAAACATGCGGATGACCGGCTATCCCGGCAAGACGCGCAGCCTGTCATGGTCGCACGACGGCCATTGGCTGGCGACGTCGGGCGCCGATGCCTGCATCATCTGGCCGTTCAAGGACAAGGACGGTCCGATGGGCAAGCCGCCGCGCGAATGCGGGGTGAGGCCCGCGCGTGTGACGAGCGTTGCGTGTCATCCCCGCGCCCTCGTCGTCGCCATCGGCTATGCCGACGGCTTCATCCTGCTGTGCCGCCTCGCCGACGCCGCCGAAATTCTCGTCCGGCGTGAGGACGGCGCCGCGGTGACGGCGCTCAGCTGGGACGCATCGGGCGCGCGTTTGTTGTTCGGACTGGAGAGCGGCGGAGCGGGCCTGCTGACGCTGCCGGCGTGAGTCTGCCTCGCAATCACAGACCCTTCAGCAATCGCGCCAGACTCATCAGGCCCTCCGGCCAGGGTCCATGGCCGCTGGCGACGTCGATGTGACCGGCATCGCCAGCGTCGACGAAATCGGCGCCCCAGTCACGCGCCAGCGCCTGGGCGGCGTCGATCCGGCAATAGGGATCATTGCGGCTGGCGACGACCATTGAAGGAAACGGCAATTTCGCCCGCGGCGACGGCGCGAACGCGATGAACGAACTCGCGGTCAGCGCATCGTCGCAGGGCGGCGCAACGAGGAATGCGCCCCTTATGACGGATGGCGCCAAGCGCGCGGCGGCGTGTGCGATCGTGATGGCGCCCTCGGAATGTGCGATCAGCACAACGGGGCGCGTCGATGCGTGGCACGCGTCGATGACGCTCGCGGTCCAGTCGCCAAGAATCGGGTTGTTCCAGTCGGCTTGCTCGACGGTGCGCGCCGTCGGCAGTTTGGCGCGCCACCGCGTCTGCCAATGGTCCGGACTGGACCCGCCCGCACCGGGGACAAAAATAAGATCGAGGTCGCTGCTGCGCATGCCGATGCCTTCTTGAAGCGTGCGGGCGCAGAATAGCCCGAGGAATCGCCTCGGCGATAGACGGCGATATTTATTTGCAGAACGCGCGCGCGCCCGGCGTCCACTGTCCAAAACCACTCGCGACAATATTGCCGATGACGGCACAGACATAGCGCTTCTGCGCGCCCGGATTGTCGGGACCGGCGTTGTAGCGCGCCACCGCCAAAGTCCAACCGCCTTCCTGCGACCGAAGCTGTTTCAGGTAGCCCGCCGCATAGTCGACATTGCGCGCCGGGTCGAACATTTCACTGATCGATTTGAAGTTCTTGCCATGCCAGTGGATGTTGATCTGCATGCAGCCGACGTCGATCAACTTCGCGCCATGCGTGCGTTCAAGTTCGACTCGCGCCAGCGCTTCGTCCAGGCTCGCCGCATGGATGCCGCGACCGTCGACGTTCATGTCGAATGGGCTTAGCGCGCCCCGGTGGCCGGTTTCGGTGAGGCCGACGGAATACAGGATGTCGAGCGGGATGCTGTGCGCCTTGGCGGCGCGCGCCATTTCCCGCTCGCATACTAGCGGCGCGTCGGCGTGTGCGGCCGCGGCGCTAAACCACCAGGCCGTCAGCGCGACGGCGAGGCGCAAGCGGCAACGGTGGCGCGCGCGCCTCACGCCGCTCGGCCGGTTGACGCTGCTGCGAGGCGCTCCCGGATCGGCTTCCCTCATCCTGGTCCGGCGCCCGTTCGGAATTCGCAGCATCGTGTTTGTCGCCATGGTTGTGGACCGTTTCGGACTGTCTGATGACGAGCGACTCGAGCGGCTGCGCGTTCGCTCCAAGCGAATTCGCAATGGCGGCATGCTCGGCCTGAACCGCCTTCAACGCGCTGGGGTTGGCGACTTCCACAACCACCGCCAGCCTGCCCTCGCTCAAGCGCATTTTCAGCGAGACGGCGCCCAGGCTTTCCGGCGCGAGCTCGAGGTCGAGCTCCTTGACCACGTGTTGGCCAGCGGCGGCTGGACTCGGGGTGGTTGCGCTGGCCTGCCTGAGATCACTGGCCTGCGCGGCGATGAACCGTGGAAGCTGATCGGCCTTTACCGGCCCATTGAGGCTCGGGGGCAGTGCGGACGCGCTTGCGGAATTTGGCGCAACAGGCGCGAGCGCTGGAGCATCGGCGAGAATCTGCGGCGGCGTTTTCTTCTGACCGCCTGCAAAGCCCGGCCGCGACGTGATTTCAGAAGCCTCCGGTGCGCGGGATAACGACAAGGGCGCTTGCACGGGATGCACTGTGGTCCGAAGGCGGGGGTCTTTGCGGCCGACTCCATTGAGTTCCGAGCTTTGAACGCGAACAGAGGGCGTGGGAGGTGTGAATCCAGCGACCGCTGACGCCGAGCTGAAACTCGCCAGTGGAGTTGACCTCGGCATCAGGGGGCCGGCCTGGCCCGGACTGACATTTGGGGTGATGAACGATGCTTCAGACGTCTGCTCTAAGCGCTGCGACGAGGTTGGCGCGGGATTGCTCAAGCCGCCGCCGCGCACGGCGCCTCGTGGGACCTGGGAGGTCAGCTCCGAAGATGTCGTTGCGTTGCTCCCGTCCCGGCGGGGTGGCGCACTGGTCGAAAGGGCGGTTTGATCGACCGGCGGCGCATCGATCGCAGCGGCACGGCTTACGGGCGGTTTAGGCGCAGGCGAAGGCGTGACTGTCGAACTCGTGATGACGCTACTGGCGGAGTCGAGGTTGAGAAAACTCTGCATTTGCAATTGGCGAATGTCGAGACTGCGCCGGTCGAGTTTGCTGACTGCTGGCGGCGCCGTTGCATTGGGCGGGGTCGCGCTTTGTGAGGCCGACACATCCGAGCCTGCCGGCGGGCCAGACTGCACAGTCAGCGGCGTGGGGTTCGCTGCGCCCGGTGGCGGTGGCGAATATGCGGGTTGATCGACTGGCGGCGCATCGGTCGCAGCGGCTGGGCATACGAGCAGCCCCGGCGCCGGCGAAGCTGTCATGATCGAATTGCTGACGGCGCCGCTGGCATAGTCGAGGCCAAGGAAACTTCGCATTTGCAATTGGCGAATGCCAAGGCTGTGCCGGTCGAGATTGCCTTCTGCGAGCGGCGCCGTTGCATTGGGAGGGGTCGCGATTTGCGGCGTCAAATCGCCCGGGCCTGCCGGCGGGCCAGAGTGCGTGATCGCCGCGACGGCGTTTGCCGCCATCGGACCGCTTGCAAGGGCCGCGCTCGCCGGACCATGCGGCGCAATCTCGGAGATTTGCGGACCAACTTGACGCCCCTGGCGCGGCGCGGCTTCCGTGGGAGGCGACAGCGATTGTTTGCCGATCGGAATGCTGGCCTGCGCCGCCAGGGCTGGGACGAGCGCAAAGGCGGCGCCAGGTGAGCCCGAACCGGGAGCGTCGGACGGCGGCTTTAGTTTATCCTCGTTCTTGCCGGAGCGCTTTGCATCGCCAGTCATCGAGCTGGGGTCTCGGAGGGCGGCGCCTCGCGTCTGGCCGGCGGTCAGCGCGTCAATCAACAAAGCAAACGCGGGCGCCTCACTTGATCGACCAATGGGCTCCTTCGGAGCATTGGCTGGCGCCGGCTGAAGCGCATGTGCGGTGACAATCGTGGATGTCGTCATGGCGGGGCGCCCGAGCTGGCGAGTTTTCCGGTTCGCTCAATCGCCGCCTCGGCGAGCTTGATCGTCCTTGCGGCCTGGTCGGCGCCATCTCCGCCAGGCGCAACCCCGGTCGTTCGCTCGCGCTCGCTCGACGAGGGGTGCGGCGATTCATGAAGGTGTTTGGCCAGATCGCGCACCGCAACAAATAGCGCTTTGTCGCTTGCGCCAAGTTTTGCGCCATCTACCGTCGCGAGTTGCGCAATTCCGTTATCATATTCTTGGCCGAAGACGTGGGCGATAGCTTGATAGAGCACGCCCCGCGCTTCGTCGGCGCTGTTGCTCGCCGTTTCACGCAGGGCGTCGCGCGAGGCCGCTTCGGCAACATCGAATTTGCCATTCTCCACTTCGCCGTGCGCGATCGCCAACATGAATGCGCGCCGGTTTTCGGAATTCATCGAGCGTCCGGCGCGCTGGATCTTTTCAAAACTGGCGAGACTGTCGATCAGATTGAGTCGAACAACGGTCAGGGCAAAACCCTGCATGAAATTGGCGGCATAGATCGAGCTGCCGAAGCGGACGAGATACTGACGCGACAGCATGGCGAGCTGATCTGTATCTTTTTGTTGACCGGCAAGCAGGATTTCGCGCCGCAGCGAAGCCTCTTCGACAAGTCCGCCAGGCGCGAGCAAACGCGCAAGATCGAGCAAGGCCAGCGCCTTCTTTGGATTGCGCGGGATTTGAATGACCCCAAGGATGTAGGCGAATTGCCCGCCGATGCGCAGGTCCAGACTGCGCGGATCGATGGCGTCGATCAGCGCGGCAGCGTCGCGTTCGCGCCCGAGCGTATAGGCAAGCGCTCCGCGCATCAGATTGTCTTCAGGCTTGGAAACGAAACCGCCCTGGAGCACTTTGGCGACGTTTTGCGGCTGCCCGCCACTCAGCAAATAGACGATCGCGGCAATCGATTCGTTCCTGTCCTTCCAATGTTCCGGCCGGGCGGCGAGAATGGCGGCGCCGATGGCCCGCAGCTGGCCCGGTTCGGCTGCATAGGCTGCTCGATCGCCCCCGGAGATTTTCACCTGAAGGCGTTGCAAGTCGCTCACCATTGCCGAGAGCGTCGCTTCTTCAGCGATTGCCCCCGCGCTGCCGGCGCAGACGAGCAATGCAAGCGATGCGGCAAGAAGAGCGCGCCTCACGGCTTGACCTCGCGCACCAGGATTTCGATCCGTCGATTCTCGGGGGCGCCCGGATCGGCGGCGTCTCGCGGATGACGATCAGCATCGCCTTCGATCCGCTCGAAGCGGCTGTCGGGCAAGCCGGCTCGGGTCAGCATGTAATAGGCCATCTGCGCGCGGGCGCTCGAGAGACGCCAGTTGTCATAGGCGCCCGATTTGTATGGGCGACCGTCGGTATGGCCGCGAATGACGATGGCGCCCGGACGCGCCTGCAGTATCTTCGCAATCGCCGCCATGGCTTGCAGGACTTTGGCCTGTGGCTCGGACGATCCCACCGGAAACATGGCGAAGTTCAGTTGATCGGTGAGGCTGATGAGCAGTCCCTCGTCCGTCGGCTTGACGTCGATCGCGGGCCCCGGTTTGGTCGCGGACGCGCCGATCTTTTGCTGAAGAGTTTCGAGCAGTTGCGCCGCGGCGGCGGCAAGTCGCTTCTCGCTTTCAGCGACGGATGAGCCAACCGCCTTGCCCTCGTGCGATTGCGGCTCTCCCGCCGGTTGCGGGCTTGCTGTCGGCGCAATCGGGGGATCGCGAGCCTCGGCGCCATTCCCGCCGACTTCGGGACCGATGGCCCTGAACGGATCGCGAAAGGTATCGACGATTGCGCCTTGTCCGCCGGTTCCACTTGAGCGTTCCTGCGCTTCCGCAATGAGGTCGAGACTCCTGTAGGGCTCGGCGAGCAACTGACTCTCGGATATCGAGGCTTTGGGCGCCGCGGGATCGGAGGGCGCCGACAGCGCAGCGATGATCTCCTGCTTGGACTTGTTGGCGTCCTTGCCAGTTGCGGCCGCCTTGTCCTGGCTGCTGGCGTCAGCCTTCGAGACCGGGCCGTCCTGCGGATCGCCGGCCTCCTTGGCGCCATCCTTGTCGGAATTGGTGGTTGGCTGCGCGCCGCCGTGAATGCCCTTCTTCGATTTGGCGGCGTTCTCCAACTTCACCGGATTGAAGTACCGCGCGATAATGGTCTTGGTGTTCTTGTCGGTCGCGTTGATGATCCACAGAACAAGGAAGAACGCCATCATCGCCGTCATAAAGTCGGCGAATGCGATCTTCCACGCGCCGCCATGATGCTCCTCGGCATGGGCGGAGCGACGCTTGATGAAGATGATTTCGGGTTGATGATCGGCCAAGCTTTATCCTCGTGGATCGATGACAGCGAGCAAGTCCGCCCATGGCTTCAGCTGCGATTCGATTACCGTGTCGTGCGCCTCAATGCTGATTTCGACGCCGCTTGCGGTGACGTATTCGACGTCGCCGCCGAGCGGAGCGGCGCGTTCGCGCAGCTTGTGCAGCAGGCGTTCCGGCCCGCGGATTACGATCAGAGCGGGAGATGCTCCCGATCGAAGAGTGCGAATATTCTCGCCGAGTTCATCGATCACCTGGTCGACCATCCGGCGTTCGATCAGCGGGACGAGCATGCGCGCGACGCAAGCGGAGATTCGCTCTTCGATTTCGATCAGACCGGCGCCGATGACGTTGGCGAGCCGGGCATATTCGCCAAGATGGAAGTCGACGCGTTCGGCTTCAACCCTCTCGGACTCGGCGGCCAGTTCCGCCACGCGCGACTTCGCCAGCTCGTCGCGGGCGCCTGCGTCGCCGTCGCGCAAGCCGCGCTCGTAAGCGTCCTCCGCGTGCGCTTCGATATCGGGCGCGGGCGATTGATCGTCAATCGAAGCCCGACCCGCCTCGCCGCGCGCGATGGGCCACCTCACCGGCTCAAACCCCTGGCGATCGCCCGGGTTTCGCGCTCTCGCAGCACTGTCGCTGATCGACCGGAATACGGGCGCCCGAGGCTCGGCCGTAAGATGCTGGCCGAATTGATTCAGGTATTGAGAGATGTGGAGCGGTTTCATGCGCCTGTCCCCTGTCGGATCCATTGTTTTAGAATCGCCGCCGCGTGGGCTTCGTCATAGTCGACGAGCCGCTGCAAATGGCGCTGCGGGCTCTTGTCCTTGCGCGCCGAGAGGGCGTCGAGAAACTCGTCGCGTTGATCCTTGCTCTCGATGAGGAAGTTCTGTTCGGGCCCGCCCAGCGCGTTGGACGGGGTCGCTACGGCGGCTGCTTCCTGAGTTGGCGGCGAGGGCAGGGCGAGCAACGCCTTGACGGCAGGCTTCACGCCAAACCACACCAGCATCACGGAGACCAAAATTGCCGCCGCCGCGTTGATCACCGAGCCCGACTGACGCAGCAGGATTTCGACCAGCGACGGGCCCGCAACCGGCTCGAGGTCGTGGCTGCTATCGACAAAGTCGACGATCGATATTTTTGCCGAGTCGCCCCGGTCCTTGCGCAGACCCGCCGCCGATACGACGAGTTGTTCGATTTCCTTAATCTGCTTCTCCACCGCGTCGGGCGCGGGCTTGTCGCCAAGCGAGGCGGCGAGCGCGGAACGATTGATAAGCACCGCAATCGAAAGCCCTTCGACGATATAGCCGGCGCTGGTCGTGGTGATCGACTTCGACGAGATTTCGAAGTTTGTCAGTTCCTCGCGCTTCAAATTGTCATCGCTCGATTGCTTGGTGTCGCCCGAAGCGGCCTGGGCCTTGGGAATATTTGCATTCGCGCCGACGGGCTGTTGTCCCGCGGCGTTTTGCGAGGCTTGGTGCTCTTTCGTCACCCGCACCGAACGCTCGACGCGAGAATCGGGGTCGTAGATGGTTTCGCTGGTCTGCTTTTGGTCGGCATTCAACCGGGCGGCGACGCTGACCTGGAAATTCCGCAAGCTCAAATAAGGCGCCAGCGTTCGATTGACCTTCTCTCGGATTTCGAGACTCACATTGTTTTCGAGCGCGAGAAGATTGTCCGGCGATTTTTCATTTCCGTCGGGACCGGCGGCGAGCAGCCGGCCATCGACATTGAGGACGGTGACTTCGTCGATCTTCATGTTTGGAATTGCGGCGGCGACAAGGTGGCGGATCGCCTGGCCGGCGGCGCGATCATCGGCGCCGTTGGTGCGAATCACAACTGAGGCCGAGGGCGGTTGCCGCTCGCGGCGGAACGACCCTTCATCGCCCAGCACAATGTGAACGCGCGCCGCTTTGACGCCCTGCATCATCTGGATCGTGCGACCCAATTCGCCTTCTATGGCGCGCACGCGCGTTACTTCCTGCATAAAGGAGGTCAGGCCGAGCGATCCAAGCTTGTCGAAGAGCTCGTTGCCGACGCTGCCGCTGTGGGGAAGCCCTTTTTCGGCGAGCGTCATACGCGCCGCGGGAGCCTGACCGACCGGGACAAGGATCGCCGCGCCATCGGCGCTTGCGTCAAAGGAGATCCCGGCTTCTTTGAGCGCCGCACCTATGCTGACCACATCTTCGCGATCGAGCCCGCTATACAGGACCTCTGTCGTCGGGCGGCTAAGATAGAAGCCGCTGAAAATCGTGGCGGCCGCTACGGCAACGAAGATGATGCCGAGGGCGCCAAGCCGGCGCGCGCCCAAGGCGGCGAGGCTGGCCCATAGCCGATCCGCTTGCGCCAACGCGTTCATCAATGCCCCATGCGTTACTCGAGCGCCCACTGTTGGAGCCGGAGCTTGCGCGGGCATTGCGGGACGCGGGGTGGGCGCCGTTACGCTTTCTTAACGCCTCTGGAGCATGGTCATGGTGCGCGAACCGTATTGGCGGTTTGCTTTGATGGCTCGCGCAGCACACGACGATTAGGCTGCCAGACGCGGGCCTAATGGCATTATGCCGTTTCGTCGTATCGGTGCGAGTCCGAGATGTCACGCAATCATCAGTGATCAATCGGACGGGAGCACACGCATGTCTTCAATTTTGACAAATTCCGCATCGCTATCGGCGCTGCAATCATTGGAAATGACTCAGTCGAATCTCGCGACGGTCCAGGGCCAGGTCTCCACTGGCTTAAAGGTCGCCAGCGCAAAGGATAACGCCGCCTACTGGTCGATCGCCACGCAGCTCACTTCGGACAGCGGCGTGATTGGCGCCTCGAATGACGCATTGAATCAAAGCCAGGCGACTCTCGATACGGCGAACTCCGCGATCAAATCGATCATCACCACGATCAATTCGATCACCACCGCTTTGACCCAGGCGACCAACCCGGGCGCCGACATCGGCAACATCAATACATCGCTGGCCTCGCTCGGCAAACAGCTGACGGACGCGGTAAAAGGCGCTTCCTTCAACGGCCTCAATCTGCTGGACGGCAGTCAGTCCGCAGCCCTGAATTTTGTTGCTGGTTTTACCGCGAGCACGACCGGCGGCACTTTCCAAACGATTCAGCTGACGGCACAGGCGCTGACTGGCGCGGGCGGCGTGACCTCGACCACTGTTCAACCCAATATCACCGATGCGACCACGATTGCGCAACTGAATGCCCTCGTCGACAATCATGCCGCGACCCTTTCATATGGTCAGGACGTCATCGACAAGACCACGGACGCGACGCACAATACGTTCACCGTTGCCTCCAAAGCGCTCGACGGCACCACCACCACGACGAAATACACCGGGCTTGACGCGAACGGCAACACGACGACCAACGCGCTGGCGGTCTCGTTCGGCGTCTCGGTGACCACAACCCCTCCCGCCGGCCTGCTGACGCAGAACGGCGTCGATCTGACGAACATGACGACCTCGGCGGCCACAGCGGGGACACAGCTGACGGCGGTCGAAGCCGCGCTGTCGGCGGTGACCAACTATGCCGCGGTGATCGGCTCGACCCAGGTCCGAATGACCTCGTCAAATGAGCTCAACAAGGCAATCACCACCAACTACGCCAACGGCGTCAGCGCGCTTGTCGACGCCGACATGAATACGGCCTCGACGCGGCTGCAGGCGTTGCAGACGCAGCAGCAGCTGGGCATCCAGTCGCTGTCGATCGCCAATCAGAGCAGCCAGCTCATCCTCAAACTCTTTCAGTGATCTGAAGGAGGCGCGGCGCCGGCGGCGAATGGTTCGCCGCCGCGCCGCGCGATAATCAGAGGCTACGGCGCTTCAAGGCGGCCGGGAAGACGATCAGCGTCGTCTCCCGGCCAACGCCTCAACGCTTCTCCACGCAGTAGCCGAGGTAGCGCTTGGAATCGATCGGGTCGTAGCCAAGGCGCGGCTTCAACTTCTTGCGCAGCTTGCTGATGTGGCTCTCGACAACGTTCTCATCGACATGCTCGTCGAACAGGCCATAAACGGCGCTGAATATCTGCGCTTTGGTGACACGCCGGCCGCGATTGCGGACCAGACACTCGAGAATCCGTCGCTCGCGGCGCGGCAGTTGCAACGTGACGCCGGCGATTTCCGGGTCGCGTCCGTCGAAATACACGCAGAGTTCGCCGATCGTGACATGGCCGTTCTCTCCGAGCGCCCGCCGATTAATCGCGCCAACGCGCGCAAGAATTTCGCGCACGTGAACCGGTTTGCGCAGCACGTCATCGACTCCTGCGGCGAGCAGGCCGATCGTGTCGTCAAGCGATTGACGATCGTTGAGACAAAGGACCGGCGCGCGGGAGCGTTCCCGGATCAGTCGAGGGAGCATCTCGCGATTGCTGCAATCGCCTATCAGGAAAGCTTCGACGGCGTGAACGTCAGTATCGCTGACTTTATTTATCCATTCCTGGAAATCGATGGGATCTATCCCGGCAGACGAAACCCCCTCCTTATCCAGACCTGAGGCATATCCCCCCGAAACGATATTCCTGTCGTCTACAATAATGTACATATCTTGCGCCCCAAGGTAGTAAAAATGTCATCATGACATCTACTGTACTGCGAGTCTTACGTTACGGAACCGCCGCTGGAGCGAAGTCGAAACTATTATCTGTAGTTCAGTGACACATTAACCAACATGCACATTTCAACTACATATTTATAAGCGTTTCGTGTATCGCTGTTGCGAGTGGTGTTCTTATTCCGCCGAAAAAGCGTAACGGCGATGCTGTTTCCGTACTCGCTAAGCTATCGTCTTATGGTTACTGAAACATTTACTGAGAAAATTAAATCATGTGCGTTGTAAATCGACGCCAGACACACTGCGGTTTGGCCTTCGCCAGTGCGCTGTCCGGCGATGACCCGGCGCGACGGGGCTACGTCAGCAACGACAAGCTCCTTCGAGCGCGAGCGGAATATCCGTTCCGGGGTCTCGATTTGTCGCGACAATTAGTGCCAGCCTGCCAGGTCACGCGCGGGTCAGCGCCATCTGCGAAAGCCGAAGCCCGGGCGTCGCGTCGGAGCCGCACAAGGCTGCGCTCCGCCAAGATCATCGATTCCGCCAACAGGTTCTTAAGCGAATGCCGCATCCACAATCGCTCGTCGAGCGGCTTGCGACTGGTCTTGGCGCGCCGCGTTGTGCTTCCCGACGCGTTCTGTGTGTATGAGGATGAAACCGGGCAAGCTTACTGGGTCGCGGTTATTTGGCGACGAGGAGCGGAAATCGGCGTACGCTACTGCTTTCGGGGCGCCCCACCGCCGCTCAGTGCGAGTGATCGCTTCGCATTGCGGGAGCGGTATTATGAGGTCCCGGATCGATGAAGCGCTGCGCGGGGGCCGCGGCCGTTGATTAGCCGCCGCCGAGCGAAAGACCCTGCATGCTGGTTAGCAATGCATTGCTGAAGAGAAGCGGCCCTCCGCTGAGCGAGTCGGCGATCGAAGCGCTGTTAGAACTGATGACGCCGCCCAGTATCGTCGAAGCCGCCGACTCGATTGGCGAGGTTCCGTTGGATGCGACGGTGAGCGAGGACGACGATCCCGAGCTAGGCCCGTAAGTCACATCGTACATCGCGGTGAAGCGCTCGGTCAGCGTCAATAATTTCTTCGGATCCTGAAGATCGGACAGCGGAACCAGTTTGCTAATTGTCGCCGCCTCCGTGTCGATATTGCTGGATCCAGTCCCCGGCGGCAGGCCGAAAATGGTCTGTACGACCTGGAGCAGATTTGGATCGCCCAGGATCCCGTACGCGTTTGTTATAGTTGGCGCGACCCGCTGAAAATATAGCGCCAGTTGCACACCGACATCGCTTGCACCCTGATTCACCTCCAGTTGGTTTTCGACGTAGTCGGACTTGGTCGTAGCAATCGCAGTGTCGGTCGAAATTGACGCAGCTCCCTGACCGCTGAAGTCGAATGCGGCGGCAAAGGCCTTCCAGCGTGGATCGGCCAATGTATTGGCAAGGCTGGTGCTGCTCGCGACGCCTCCTTCGAGCACTTTGGCGATCAGCGCCTTTGAATCAATCTGGTCGCCAAGCCCGTGCGCATCGAGCGCATAGGAGAGCAAGCGATAATTGCCGACGAAGCTATCGATAGATGTCGCGTTGCCGATGTTGGCGGCGTAGTAGTCGCTTGCAGTTTTCACCGCCGGATCCGCCGCAGTCATGCTCTGATAGCGTGACAGGTTTTGCGTGACGCCAAGATAGGTCGATGTCGTTGTCGCCACGTCCTAGCCTCGATATGCCTTGGGGTTTCTTCGCCAATAGCTGAACTTGAGCACGGATCGATCCAACTCAATGCGTAAACTGAAACAATTGCAGATTCGCTAATCCTTCGACGTTCGGATTGCGCCCCGCGCGCGATCAATCAGCATGTTGGCGATCGCGACGCGTCGATTAGCGAGGTCGCGCGAAATGTCCAGCCGCCGATCGGGATGATTGGCCCACATGAACCGTCGGCGGATACCGGCCAAGGCTTGAGCGGAAAGTCCGCCATTGAGACCGAGCTCGCGCGAAATTGTCTCCGCATCGTCGCTTGGCGGAGCCGCAGACGGCGGCAGGCCGGCCAGATCGGCGCTCCCGTCGATCGCCTGCATCCAATGGTCGGGAGCTCCGAAGGCGCGCGGCGGCTCTTCGGCAATGGGAGGCGCGACGTTCGCCAGAGGATTGCAGAGGCGCGGGGGCGCGAGTGGCGAGTCATCAATTCGCACCGCCTCCAAAATAGCCCTGAAGTTGCGATGCTGCGCCATTCAAAACCGCCAGCCTCAGCCGATCCGGCGCGCCGCCGGCTGCCGGGGCGGAGCTGGGTTCGCCTCGCCGGACGAAGCTTTTGTATCGTCAGCCTCGACTCTATTCCTTCCCCTCGCCTTGGCTTTATAAAGCATTGCATCGGCGCGCTGGACGAGGCTCGAGCCGGTTTCCCCGGGATTAAGCCCGGCGAGACCGAAAGACGCCGTCAGCGTCCCCACGCGCTGGCCGCTCCGTCCGATCACCCATTGCTTGGCTTCGAGTTGCCTGCGGATCTGCTCGGCGACGGAGACAGCGTCATTCAACCGGGTCCTCGGGAACAGCACAGCGAACTCCTCGCCTCCGTATCGCGCGACGCGATCTTGCCCCTTCAGATTGCTCGTCAGGAGTTCAGCGAAAATCTTTAGCAACGTGTCGCCGACGACATGTCCGAAACCATCATTGATCCGCTTGAAGTGATCGAGATCCGCGATAACCAGACAGAGGTCGTGCCCCTGATCGCGTGCGTCGGCGATCTCATCGGCAAGAGACTTGTCGAAATACCGTCGGTTGCCAATGCCCGTCAGGCCGTCCTTGAGTCCAAATTCCTCCGCCTTGGCCAGGCTTGACTGCAATTGAATGATTTGTGTCCGTGACTCGTCTAGTTTGTCTGACAGCGTGAGCATCTTGCCTTGCATGTCTTGATTATTCTTGATCAGCGAAAGCACGATTTCGTCGATCGAGTCGCTGGTCGTTAGCTGCGACAATTTATGGCTGGCGCCCTGCAGTCGGTCTGAATATCCAGCCGCATCGACGACGTGATCGCGAACGAGAGTGCTGATGCGCCCCAGCACTTCATCGACGTTTTTGCCACGCTCTATCTGCTTTGTCTGCTCTTGTCTGGCGGCGGTCGAAGGCGCCAATCCGCCGAGCCCGACGACCGCAAGGCCGGCGGCGATCAAGCCGAGGACATAAACCGCGGCCATAGGATCATCGCGAAGACGCGACTCGCAAAGCGCCCCCAAAATCATGATCGCGATCGCACTGCCTGCAAGAAGGATTCGGATAAATCTTGGGCTCTTGTGCATCGCAGCCTCGGTTAGAACCGGCGTTGTCGTCGCGCACCTTGAGTCCTGGGCGCGGTTCACCCTTGGGACAATGCTTGGGCAAGCTTGTCCGGAACTTGCCGAAATGGACTCCCCGCTAGCGCGTCTTGCTTTCAACGGTCGACATGAAGGTAAATTCCTGAATGCCAATCTCGGAGACAGCGTCGATCTTTAGTCGCCGATTGATTCTTTCGACGAGTGTCGAAGTCATTTTGCGCAAGTCAAACTTGTCGAGGTGATCGAAGTCGATTGTCTCGTCGTCGTACAAGTACTTGAAGATCTCGTCGACGACGAACGAATCAGGAGACAATGGCGACTTCTCCATCGCTGCGGCGTTCACGACATAGCTCAACTGCGCGACGACATAGCCTTTCACCGCACCGTCGCGAATTTTTGGAACGTTGATCTCTTTGGTCTTTCTTGTCTCGAGCTTTGGCGCAGCCGTGTCAGACGGACGCTTGCCCGACTGTTCGCGAAAATGAGCGATTGCGAACCCGGAGGAAATCGCAATGAGCGCCGCCCAACATGCGACAAAGATGATTTTGATCATTCGTCGCGCCCGCGCCAGGAACGTTCGGAATAAGTGCCGTCCGACTGGCTTTCGCGAATCGCCCGAGCGACAATGTCGGATACCGCCTGGGCTGCACTGAGCTGCACGCGCAACATGCGCTGGTTATGGTCAAGAGCCTTGTTCAGCTCAGCCAGCGCGGACCGCAAGGCTGGGCTCGGACCGGAACCCACGAGCGATGACGCAAGCCTCTCCAGCTCAAGCAATCCCTGGCTTTTGCGCAGGCTGCAGGCATGGTGATCGACCGTGCCCCTTCGCGCGACTGCCTGGTTCTCGAGCTCAATCGTTTCACACAGCCGTTCGACGACCATCAGCGCGATGGAATCAGCCCGGGAAGCGGCCTCCGAGTGGGCGCGGAATGGAGGTGACCGCGAGGGAGACTGAGCAAAGCTTGTCACGACCTGGATTTCCAGAGCGGGGAGTTCAAGCCGGCAGAGACCGGCAGCACGCTAATATCGGCTTGCGCGGCCGCCGAGACGGCAAAGATCGAAGAAGGCTGCTCTCGCGAGTGCGCGCCTGCGATCGGATGCGTCGCGAACAGCCGCTTGCCAATTCCCAATTCCCCGCTTTTCGCGATCTGGCGTGAGATCTGATCTGCGAGCATCGACTTCCACATATCGCCGGCGAGTCCGGCGCCAAAGAAATCGCCTTTGTCCTTCGGAAGCATTTCGCCGATAAAATTGTTGATGAGAACCGCTTCGAAATTCACCGCGGTGCTCTCGGCTTTGCTCGTACCCGCTCCGTTCAACCTGGCGAAGCTTGACAGGGCGCCCGGCGCTTCCAGGCGTGGCGTTGCGCTTCGTGCAGGCGCGGGAACGGTTTCATCCAGCGTCGTAGCGAAGTCGGCGGAGGTTCCGGGATTGCCAATCGCGTACAATCGCTGGGCGGCGGCGGTGGCGCGCTGAGGATCGGCGGCCCTGATGACGTCGATGATGATGTCGTTTGCTGGGTCGATCGCCATGATGATCCTCTCCCGCGCGGCCTTCTGAACATCTTGCGCAAGGCTTACCCGAACCTTGCCTTCAGCGCGCTGAGGGATTGCTCGACGAGATCAGCGAGTTCCCGGCGCTCGCGCTGAGCCTTATATCGCGTGCCTGCCCCGGTCATTGCCCGTTCAGCGAGGTTCGCGCGAGACGCGGCATCGAGGGCTGCCTTCGATTGCGCCAGATGATCGCGGGCCGAGATCTCGACACGCTGTTCCGCGACGCGAAGCGCCCGCGTGAGGGCGGCGCCCAGAGGTCCGTAGGGAGCGGTGTCGCGCCCGATCGCATCGACTATTTCGCCGTGATCCTGAGTCGATGCGTCAAGCCTGCGTGCGAGCGAGGCGAGCCGCCAAACCGCCAGCTCGCGCAACTGCCGCTGCACCCGGTCGATGCGCTTGAGGCTGTCGAGTTGCTTTTTCATCTTTTATCCCAATACCAACCAGGCCTCGAACCTGGACAGAAACTCGCCGAGCAGCGGCTTGATCGTGAAGGTGAGCAGCAGCAACCCGCCGCCGATTATGAAAGGGGTCGACATGTAAAACACTGCGACTTGCGGCGTGAGTCGATTGATGACGCTCATGGCCAGATTGACGACGATTGCGTAGATGAAAAACGGGGACGAGACGCGAAGCGCAATGCGAAATGCTTCACCGAGAATGTCGGCGATGTGGTGGAGGGCAAATTGCGGATTGAAGGGACTGCCGATCGGAGTGACGCGATACGAAGCGGCCAGACCGCGCAAAATCTCCCAATGCAGGTCCGAGAAGAACACGAGCGCCGTTGCCGATAGGGCAATAAGCGTTGCGAGCGGCGGCATCGCCTGACCCGGTTCGACGGACACGCCGAACGGATTGGAGAAGCCCAGCATAATGGCCACGCCGAATGCCAGCGTCTCCAAAGCCATGAAGAACATACGGGCGAGAATGCCGATGACTGCTCCGGTCAACGACTCCTGCACCGTCAACCGGAGGATCGAGACGGGATCGTCGCGCAGAGAACGCAGAGCGGTGTCGTCGAGGACCAATGGCGCAAGCGAGAGCGTCGCGGCCAGCGCAATGAAAAGGCGGACCTGAACTGGAATTTGCTGGCTTGAGAGGCCAGGCGCGAGCAACAGACATCCACCGACCCGGCAGAAGATCACGAATACCCCTATAACAAGATTGGGTTCTATCAGACCGCTCACCGTATTCACTACGAGACCGTTCCGAGAGACTTGACCTCGAAGCCGCGCGTGATTTCGAGCTGTGACAGCACCGCCAATGTGGGGAACATGCGTTCGATGATCATTCGCACATAAGGCCGCGCCTCCGCTGTCGTCACGATGGCGAATTGATGCTGCTCATCCATTCGCTTACGAATTGCTGTCGAGCATTCCGAAGCAAATTGCTCCATCAGCCGCGGATCGATATCGAACTCGGAAATTTCGCCTTTGGCGTCGCGCTTCAAGCTCTGATGGAAGACCAGGTCCCAACGATTGCCCAGGCGCAACACTTTGAGGACGCCGTTCTCCTGCAGCTCCCCGCAAATCTGCTGCGCCATCCGCATGCGGACATGCTCGGCAATCTGCTCGGGACGACGCGCGTGCGGCGCGATTTCCGCCACAGCCTCGAGAACGAGACTAAGGCTGCGGATGGACACGCGCTCTGCGAGGAGCAGTTTCAAAACCGCCTGCAGTGCGGAATAGGAGATCTGCGAGGGACACAGGTCCTCGACGAGGCGCTTGTACTCGGGCTCCAACCGGTCCAGCAGCGCACGCATGTCCTTGTAGGACAAAAGCTGCGCGAGATTGTTGTGGATCACCTCGCTCAGATGGGTGAGGAGCACCGACACCGGATCGACCGTCTTGAAACCATCCCGCCGCACGTCTTTGACGAAAGCCTCGGAGATCGAGATCGCGGTCATGCCGAACGCCGGCTCTCGCACTTCATCGCCCGGCACATTTGGCCGCCGGCCATCTCCGACAATCACCAGATGCTCGCGCACTCGGAGCTCCTGAGTGGCGACCACCGTGCCATGAATGCGAATTTGGTAAGTCTTGATGGGCGCCCTGATGTCATCCGTCACCTTGATCTCCGGCACGACGAAGCCATATTGCCGGGCGAATTTTCGGCGCATTTTGGCAACGCGCGAGGCGATCTCGTCGTGTGACGCCAGAAGGGTTCCCGTCAGTTCCTTGCTGAGGCAGAGCTCGATCTCTGGGGACTTCAGTTGCTCCTTGATCGACGAGCGCGCCTCTGCCCGCGCCTTTTCATCAAGGGAGCTCTTCTCGGCCGCATCACTGGCGAGATCCTTAGCGATGCGTCTGGGAATGGCCACGCCGACAAACACCATCAGCCCTCCCAATAGTGCAAACGGAAAAAACGGCAGGCCGGGAATAGCGCCAAGAACGAACATCAGTAGCGCGGCGAGAAACAACGCGTTGGGATAATTGCTGAGCTGGCCGAGCACGGCCTTGTCGGTGGAGCCGCGTGTGCCACCTTTGGCGACGAGCATCCCGGCGGCTAACGAGATGATCAGCGCTGGTATCTGGGAGACGAGTCCGTCGCCGACCGAGAGCTTGGTGAAGACGTCGGCGGCGGCGGCGAGGCTCAGGCCGTGCCGTGTCACGCCAATGACGATGCCGCCAAAAATGTTGACGCCAAGAATAATTAGGCCCGCGATCGCGTCGCCGCGCACGAATTTGGAAGCGCCGTCCATGGAGCCGAAAAACGAACTCTCTTCTTCCAGCTCGCGGCGGCGGAGTTGAGCGACCTTCTCGTCGATCAGACCTGACGACAGGTCTGCGTCGATCGCCATTTGCTTGCCCGGAATTGCATCAAGGGTAAATCGGGCGCCAACTTCGGCGATGCGAGTGGCTCCCTTGGTAATAACGAGGAAATTGATCGTCACCAGAATCAAAAAAACGATGATGCCGATAACAAAGTCTCCACCCATGACGAGTTGCGCGAACCCGCCGATGATATAACCAGCCGCGGTGGCGCCAGTCGCTCCATGCGCAAGAATCAGGCGGGTTGTGGATATATTGAGCGCGAGCCGGAGCACTGTGGCAACCAGCAAAATGGTCGGAAACGCCGAGAATTCAAGCGGCTTCTGGATCCATAGCGCGACCATCAGGATCAGCACGGACAGCGCGATCGAGAACGCCAGCCCGAGGTCAATCAGGAAGGCGGGAACCGGCAGAAAAAACAGGCACAGGATGAGGACGATGCCGATCGCAAAGCCTACATCGCGGCCCGCGCGGCCGGCGGCTGGAATGGCTCCCGCATGTGCCGCCAATGACAATTGCTGCTCCAGATTGCACCAAGTGCCCGCACCGTGAGGCTAGAAGCTTGCGCCGATCTCGCGTCGCGTCAGCCGCGGAAGCCGTTCTCCACGCGGGCATAGAGACCCTCGGTAAAGATGGCCAACTGGCCTCCGACATAGGATGCGGTCAGACTGGCGACGACAAAGATCACCACGATCTTCGGGACAAAAGTCAGAGTCATCTCCTGCACCTGAGTAAGCGCCTGCAGAAGCGCGATGGCGACGCCGACGATCATTGCGGCGCCAACCGCGGGTCCGGCCCCGATCACAACCATCCAGATCGCTGCCTGCGCCAGATCGAGCGCATCGCCCTCGTTCATTGCGCGCTTATCGTAACGCCGGCGCCGAGAGTTATTTGCTTGCCGTCGGTCAGAGTCGCTGTTTCGCCTGTCGATGTGACTTTGACCGATGCAACCAGGCCGGAAACCGTGCCATCCGCCGACGACAACGTCTTGCCAATCAACTGCTCCGCTTGCGAAAGCGACGTTGCGGTCAACAAGGACGAAAGATTCTCATTGGTCGTGACCGCCTGGCTGACCTGCGAAACAGTCGCCAACTGCGAAACCATTTGCGTCGGGTCCATCGGCTTGGTGGGGTCCTGATTCTTCATCTCGGCGATCAGCAGGGTCAGAAAATCACTCGGGCTCAGCGCATTCATCGGGGACGCTGGCGCGCTTGCGGGCGAAGCGGTCGCAGTGCTGTCGAGAACCGAAGTTGTTGAAGCGACGTTCATGGTCATTCCTTTCATGCCGCGTGCGAGCGGTCCTTCGCCAATGAGGGAGACATTTCCTGGGCTTCAAGCGGATAGAGCGAGCGCAGCGCCTTCAAGGCTTCGAAATATCGGCGGCGTCTAAGCAGTTCATCGATCGACCTCAGTCCTGCGACAATCGCGGGCGTCGCGTATGCCTGGGCCGCCGCCCCGAGGAGTTTTTCCGCGAGCCCGATCGCGTATGAAGCGGCGACAGGGTCCATCAACAAGACTTGAACCGCAAAATAAATCTGCCGGAGCGGCGTCGTCGCCTCGTCGGCCTGCAAGACATGACTTTGCAAGAGAAAAGTCACATCGTTGAGCAACTCGATCGTCACTTTCCGATCGACGCGGATGACTCCGCCGTTGAGGTAGAGCTTTTCGCCGGCGCGCAATGTGAGGTTCATCGGAGGCTCACTTCAGACCGCCGCGGATAATCTCGTTAATTTCAATGATCGGCGTCAGATCGCTGGTTTGTCCGCTTCGCACGCGGTCGATCTCTTTATTCATCCAAAGTCCGATCGAGAGCAGTCCGTTGCGCATCTGCTCGGGCAGCTCGTTCTCGGGATTGGCAAGGTCGTTCATAAAGATCGACCAAAGCCGCCTGAGGTAGTAGAGCGCCTCAACCGTCTCCTGGCTTGCTGCGCCCTTGGCCAGCGCGACTCGCAGCATGGCGATAACCCTGTCCATCGCGTGGCGCTCGCTGGCGCGCATCGTGACCGGCGATTCATCGACGACTTCGTTGTAAGCGAACTGATACATTTGTGCTCCAGCCTTCAGGCGTTGGGGAGGTACTGCGCGAGACTCATTTGCTGGAGCCGCGCGGTGAGTTGATAGGCCGTCTGGAGCTGGGTCATCAGGGCATTAATGGTCACCGCGGTTTTGTTTGCGTCGACATTGTCTAGGTTGCCGATCTGCGTTTGCAGGATGGTCAGTTGAGACGCCATCGAGCCGTTGGCTTCCGTTATCCGTTGCTGCGCTCCACCGAGCGTGGCGGCAGCGGCAGTGACCGCGCTGCCTCCTGCGGCAACCAGCGTCGCTGCTGACGAGGCGACAAGCTGCTGCGCAGCCTGGCTTAAGTTGGCGCCGCCCAACTCACTGAGCATCGCGTATCCCTGAGCCAGTTGCTGAAAGCCTGGCTGATTGAGATTGGCGGACGTGGCGACGGTTTGTCCCGGCGCGATTGTCTGGCTGGCGTTCGTGCTCGATGCGGAGGACCAGTTGGAAGTCCACGCGGAGCCCTGAAACTGCGCGGCGAAGGGACCGGTAAGAAAGGCCTGAAGCGCCGAGACGGATATTGATGCCGCGGCGGGATCGCTTGGAGGCATGCCGAACGTCGTCTGAAAAGCGGCGTCGATCGCCGCTTTGGCGCTTGAAGTCGGCGAGGAGAAGTAGTTCGCCATCGGCGCGACGCCCGAGTTGATGCCGCCAAACACATATCCGCCGTTCGACGAGACGTTCGCATTGGCGGTCAGCGACTGAAGCGCGTTAGCGCCGAGATTCTGGAGGATGGAGCTGGAATTGTTTCCTGAGGTCCACGTCGCGAGACTTTGCAGCGTGTTCTGCGAGTCCTTGAGAATCCCGCTAAGCGCGCTCTGCGAAGTGTTGAGGCCGGTCGTCGCGATGCTATTGGAATCGGTCAGGGACTGCAGGAGGGCGGTCTGCGTCCTCAGCGAGAGTTCGTAACCCGCCTGGTCCCCAAGCTGCAGGCCGAGATCGGCATATTGCCCGGTCGATGCTTCGACTTCGGCGGTCGCAAGCGCGGATTTTGTTTGCATGACCGGCAGGTTCAGCACGTTGGACAGATACTGCGATGAGACATAAACAGCGCTCATGGGGTCATGCCGCGTTCATCAACGCGGTGAACATTGCGTTGACGGTTGTCAGCAGTTTTGCAGTCGCCGTATAGGAGTTCTCGAGGTTCAGCATATGCGTCATCTCTGCATCGAGATTGACGCCGGTGGCGTTCGACAGCGCCGATGTCGCCTGCGTGGCGAGCGCGTTTTGGTAGGAGACCTGATCGCTTGCTTGCTGGTTCTGTCCCTGCACCCAGCTTACCGAACCACTCGAATAGGTGACGAGGCTGCTGGAGGCCGGCAAGCCGGCCGCTGGATCGAACGATTGCGTCGCCGAGATCTGTCCGATCAATTGCTGGATGCGACCCGTGAAGCCCGCGGCGCCCGAACCGTTGTATGAATAAGCCGGATTGCCCGGGCTGGATATTCCGCCGTCGCGCAGCAGATTGAGGTTGCCACCTTGCGCCGGATCGACGTTGCGGTTGATTTGAATCTTTCCCGCAAGGCCGGACACGTTAGCGGCCAGCGGCAGCCCTGTCGCGCCGGGATAGGTGAACAGTCCCGGCAACGCGGGCAAAGTCGGCGTCGCCGATTGGTCGGTCTCCGCGAACGCATCAACCAGACCTTTGGCGATTTGGTCGAGTTGGGACTGGTAGGTTGGAGCGATCGTGTCGCGCAGCGACGCCAGGCCCGCGAGCGCGCCCGAGTGGACCGCCATTGGGGCGCCGGGGCCGGTGATCGGAACGCCATCCACGGTGACGCTGTTGCCGCTCGCGCCGGCGGTCAGCGCCTGCGTTGGAGCGAACGCGACTGTCCGCGGAGTGGTCTGAAACAGTGTTACGCCGCTGTCGGTGTAGATTGAGGTTGACCCGTCTGGATTCCCGACAGTCGAGATGCCGATCTGCTGCGAGAGCTGCCCCAAAATTGTGTCGCGATTGTCCATCGCGCTCGACATGTCGGCCCCTGTCTGAAGGCCCATGACGATCGCGTTGTTGGCTTTGGAAAACTGGCCCAGCAGGGAATTGATCGAAGCAACAGACGAGGCAATATTGGAATCGGCCTGCGAGCGCACCTGCTGCACGGTGGCGCTGGCGCTATTGAGCGATGCCGCAAGACTCGAAGCGGCGCCGACAGCGGCCTGTCCTACGGACGCATTGCCGGGCGAAGCGGCATATGTCTGGAGCGCGTTCTGTAGATTGGCGAGCATGGCGGAAGGCGAAGCGCCGTTTTGCGTCGCGCCGGAAGCCGATGTGGCCGAGGCGCTATCGCTGACGGTCTGCGCGAGCTTTGTGAGACCATCAGCGATGGCCTGCTGGCTCGCCGCCTGCGAAGTCGAATCCGAGGCCTGTTCCATCAGCGCGCTGTTGGCCTCGCGGGTGATCGAGTCGACCTCGGCGCCGCCATAGAGGTTGGTGAGAACATTGGGGATTTCTCTGGAATAGCCGGGCGTATTAGCGTTGGCGATATTCTTCGAGACGACCGACGTTTGCGCCGCGTTCGCCGCAAACGAGGAGCTGATAATATTGTATGCGGCGGAGAGGCTCATAGCCGATTCGATCAGGCCTTCAGGCCGTTGAGAACCTGAAGAATATCCGCTCCGGTCTGGAACACCTTGGAGTTGGCTTGGTAGGCGCTCTGCGCCTGGATCATGTCGGTCAGTTCCGTGGCGATATCGACTGTCGAATTCTCGAGCGACGAGGAAGAGATCGTGCCGAAGGCGCCGGTGCCGGCGGTGCCGACATGCGCCGGACCGGAGTTGTAATTGGCGAGAAAGGCGTCGCCGTTGACCGATGTCATATTGTCGGGGCTCGCAACATCCGCGAGCGGTATGTCGTAGCCTGGGCGCGTGGCGCCGTTGCTGAACTGAAACGACAAGGTTCCGTCCTTGGCGATCGACACGCCGGTCGAACTGCCCGGCGGATTGCCGTTCGCGGTTGCAGCCGTCACGCTGAAGCCTGTCGCAAGCTGGGTCATCTGACTGAGGTCAAGGGACATCGTCTGTCCGTTGGGGATCGGGATGGAAAGCGGGGAGCCGGTGGTGAGCGAGCCATTGGCGGCGCTGAAATTCAAGGTCTGTGTGACAAGCGGACCGGACGAATAGGGGAAGCCTCCGCCTGCTGCCGCAGTTGAGGCGTCATAAGTGGTGACCTCCCAGGTATTCGGTCCGGTGTTGGTCAGGTAGATGTCAACGGTATGCGCGCCGCCAAGATTGTCATACGTGATGAGCGAGGTCTTGTCGGTGTATTTAGCGCCTGCGGTATTGGTCGACGGCAGATTGGCGGCCGCGACCGGCGTGGCGGTCGATGGCAGGTTCGCTGTGAGTGTGCCCGATGTGGTCGATGTCGCCGCCTGGCCTGCGGTGACGACATTGACTTTGGTGAGGCCGGTCAGCGAATTCGCCGAGGCATTCGCTTGTCCGTTCTGAACGTTGTAGCCCATCAGATAATAGCCAGCGGCGTTAACAAGGTTTCCCGCTGCGTCAGGTACGAACGAACCGTTCCGGGTCAGATAGAGCGCGCCGCTCGAGTCCGAGACAACGAAATAGCCCTTACCCTGCACCGCGAGGTCCGTCGAGGTTGACGTTCCGACAACTGAGCCTTGCAACGCGTTCAGAGCGCGCAAGCTCGTCGTGACGCCGGTTACGTTCTCGGTGACGTTGGAGGATTGGTCGACGAGGGTCGAGAATTCCGTCTGGACGTTTTTGTATCCGGTCGTATTGGCGTTGGCCACGTTCTGCGAGATGGTTGAAAGCCAGTTCGTATCGGCATTCATCCCGGAAACGCTGGCGCCCATAATGCTCATCGGAGAAACCCTCTTACTCTGGAGACTTTCAGTGAGCGCTTCTTCGCTTGCGCGAAACTGGCGAAAGTCTCATGACACGGATCGAACGAGACTGCCGATCAGCAGATTCCATCCATCGATCAGTACAAAGAACAATATCTTCGCAGGAAGCGCGATGACCGATGGCGGCAGCATCATCATGCCCATCGACATCGTTACGGTGGCGACGATCATATCGATCACCAGGAACGGAAGAATGATGAGAAAACCAATCTCGAAGCCGCGACGCAGTTCGGAGATCAGGAAAGCCGGAATGAGCAAGCGAAGATCGACGCTCGAACGATCCTTGATCTGAAAGCTCCCTTTCGACAGGTTCTCGAACAGCGCCAGATCCTTTTCGCGCACTTGGCTAAGCATGAACTCGCGAAATGGCTGTGTCACTTCGACGAAGGCCTGCTGCTGGCTGATGGAATTCTCCATGAGCGGTTGCAATCCTTTCTGCCAAGCTCGGTCAAACGTCGGCGCCATGACAAAGAACGTCATGAACAGGGAAAGACTGATAAGGACGAGATTGGCGGGAGTGCTCTGTATTCCGAGGCCCGAGCGAAGGAACGATAGGGCGACAATAAATCGCGTGAAGCTGGTGACCATGATGAGCAAGCCGGGAGCCAGCGACAGCACCGTGAGGATAGCTCCCATCTGGACAATGCGGGCGGTTGCCGAACCATCGCCAGCGGGGATTAGCGTATTCAGATCGACCACCTGCCCCCTTGCCGCGCCGACAAGCGCAAGGAGCGCGACGATCGCAACAATGAGCCTGTTCATTGTACCACCAAGGTTCGGATGACGAGTTCGCTGACCTTACCGGTCGATCGAATCGCGACTCGCTCGGTCAAATCCTGCCGCAGATTCTGCAAGCCAATAGGACCCTCGAGCTGGGCAACGGTGATCGTGCGCAAATAGGCCAGCAGATCTCCGGCGATTTCGCCGCCGAGCACTTCTGGATGCGGGACATCCCTAGGATCGAACACGATCGATACTTCGAGACGCACCCAGGTATCCGTCGGCGCTGCGAGGTTGGTTATGATCGGCGGCAACTCGAAGAGATTGACGTTCGCGGGACGTCCGGGCGCAGCTTTTTCGTCCTTGCTAGCCTCCTTGGCCAGAGCGGCCGGGGCGGGGGAAGGAGGTTCCGCCTGGGTGAGAGAGAAGCCAACGCCCATCGCCCCCGCCAGCAGCGTGACGACGACGAGTTCCCCGATCGTTCTCTTGGACGAAGAGCCCGTCGCCGAGCCGTCGGCGTGGGCGCTTGAATCGCTGGCGGTTGGCGCCATCGTTGGCAACCCTCTGCTGTTCTAGAAAGGCTTGACGCTGTCGTAGATCTGCTGGCCCCACGCCGGCTGTTGCACCTCGCTGATGCGACCGCGACCGCCGTAGGAAATGCGCGCCTCAGCAATGTGGTCATAAGCGATGGTGTTGTTGCGCGCGATATCCGAGGGACGCACGATTCCCGCAACGGTCAGCTGGCGCAGCTCGAAATTGACGCGCACTTCCTGCGACCCGCTGACGACGAGATTGCCATTGGGCAGCACGTCCGTCACAACCGCGGCGACCGAAACCTGGATTTGTTCGGAGCGGTTGATGTTGCCCTGACCCTGGCTGGTGGAACTCGAGGCAACGTCCGACGATGTCGACGCCGAAAGCGAAGTCGGCGATGTCGTCCCGTATTTGAGCGCACCATCAAGCGAAAGACCTGTCTTGGCGGTTTGCGAGCGGTCCGTCGAATTGCCGAAGGTTGCCTTGTCGTTTATCGCGATGACCACCGTCACGATATCGCCAACTTCGGCGATGCGCTGATCGTTAAACAGGTTGACGGAACGTGCGGGGCGGTACGCCCGCATCGAGGCGCGGCGCGCGGCAGCGACATCGATCGAGTCCTGGCTCATGGTGGCGGCAAGGCCGCTGCCGACCGCCGAGAGGCTTGGCTCGCGCATGAAATCTGTGTGGTCTGCCGCGCAGCCCGCAGCACAGAGAGTCCAGCAGGCCGCGACAAGCAGGGTACGTTCGCGCGCCGCCATCTACGATTTCTTCCGTTCTGCGGAGGCGCCGGAGATGATCGCTGTCAACCTGCTCGCGCGCGGTGCCTCCATCTCATTGAGAATAGCGCTCGCGACTTTTGGCTTTAGTTTGCTCAAGATTGCCGCCGCCAGCGAGTCATCCATCGCATTCATTTGCGTCGCGGCCGCCTCGGGCTGCATTTTCGCGTAGATCGCCGTAACGTCCTCACTCGCGGCGCTGAGCAACGCATCGCGTTTGCTCACCCAATCGCGAGCCGCTGCCTCCGATTGTTCCAGCTGAGCGATCCGCTGCTTGATCTGGGCGTCGAGTTCGTCGAGGCGTTTCATCTGCCATGCAATGCGCGCTTCCTGAGCGGCGGGGGCGGCATTTGCGCAGAATCGCACGACGCCGTTATCGACTTCCCGTGAGTCGGCGACGGCCTTTGCGTTCGAGTCTTGCGTCGCCTCGGAAGGGGTCGCAGCCAGAACGCTTAGCGCACAGGCGACGGCAGTGAAGCGTGCGGCAAGCGTGGACATGGATGCGGAATCGATCGGTGACAGCGTGTTCGCATGACGATGCGGCGGGCGACTTGCGCAGGGCTGACTGCCTATTGAACGATAAGTTCTGCCTGCAAGGCGCCCGCGGTCTTGATCGCCTGCAGAATGGCAATGATGCCGCTGGGTTTCACGCCGATGCGATTGAGCCCGCTGACCAGGGATCGCAGGCTTGAGCCGCCGACGATTGCAACCTGGCCGCCATCTTGGGAGACATCGATTTTCGTGCCTGGAGTGGTGACTGTGCTGCCGTTGGAGAGCGGTCCGGGTTGCGAGACTGCGGGAGCCTCCGTCACCCGCACCGTCAAGGTGCCATGGGTCACTGCGACGGTGGAGATCTGGACGTCCTGACCGATCACTACTGTTCCAGTCCGCGCATCGAGCACGACGCGCGCGACCATGTCCGGCTCGATCGAGAGATCGCCAATCTCCGCCATAAAGCGGGTCAAGCTGATCCCGGAAGGGCGGAACAGTTCAACTGCGCTGGCGTCGATTTCGAACGCCGACTGGCGGCGAAAGTGCGCTCGGGTGAAAACGTTGATTGCGTCAATGATGCGAACGGCGGTGTTGTAATCGGGATTTTTCAATTCGAGCGTCGCGCGCAACTCGTCGAGCGGCGCGGGAGAATCGCGTTCAATAATGGCGCCGTTGGCGATGCGTCCGGCGGTGGGCACGCCTTGCGAAAGCGTCTGTCCCTGGCCGGCCGCATCAAAACCTGTGACCGCGACCGCGCCCTGTGCACTGGCATAGACCTGGCCATCGGCGCCTGACATCTGTGTCAGAACGAGCGTTCCCCCCATCAGCGAGGGCGCATCGCCCAGCGCCGAAACGGTTACGTCGAGTCTTCGGCCGGCGTCGGTCCCCGCAGGCAAATCAGCGGTCACGATGACCGCGGCGACGTTGCGGTTGCGCAGAGCGCTGCCGCGCACGTTCAGCCCCATTTTGTCGAGCATCGACTGGATTGCTTGCTCGGTGAAGGGGATATTGCGCAGCGTATCTCCCGTTCCTTGCAGGCCGACAACGAGGCCATAGCCGATCAGCTGGCGTTCGCGTCCGCCGCGCAACGACGCGATGTCCTTGATGCGTACCGCAGCGATAGTTTGCGCCGAGAGAACGCCGAGGAGCAGCGCCAGCGCCAGGCGGCGCATCATCCGCCGCCAATCCGCACGGTTCCATCCGGCTGAACCAGTCCAGAGACCACGATGCCGCTGTCGCTGTTGCGCACTTTGACGAGGTCGCCGACCGCGCCATCCTGCAGCGCCGCGCCCGAGGTTACAATTTGCAGGCCGCCTTCGAGATAGACGATCTTGACTTCCGTGCCGATCACGACGCGCCGGGGGTTATCGATCGCCGCCAGCGGAATTGCGCGACCCGGCAACAGGGTGCGGCGCGCCATTTTGCCGACCACCAGAGAGCGCGTCAGCGCAAAGGGTCCGGCGCGCGCGCTGGAATCGACGATCGGCGCATCGTCGAGCATTTCATCGACGATGGTCTCGCCGGGATAGATCACCATCCTCGGCGTGGGGGCGGTGTCCGACTGCGCCGGCGCAGCGCGTGGAGCGGCCAATGTCGCAGCGCCCAGAAGCAGTCCGGCGAGACACCGACCGAGAGAAGGGTTTGCTGTCAGATGCATGAACCGCCCCAATCAGGCGCGCAGACTGGTGATTGTCCCCGACATCTGGTCGGCGGCCTGAATGACTTTCGAGTTCATTTCGTAGGCCCGCTGCGCGGCGATCAAATTGGTGATTTCGGATACCGGGTCGACGTTCGAGGCCTCCAGATATCCCTGCTGGATAATGCCGAACGAGGTATCGCCGGGAACGCCGACGCCCGGCGGTCCGGAAGCCGCCGTTTGCTGAAAGAGATTCGACCCGAGGTGCTGGAGTCCGGCCTCATTGATAAAGTTCGCGATCGTCAATTGTCCGAGTTGCTGCGCCGCGCTTTGTCCCGGGATCGTCGCGGTCACAACGCCCGACTGGCTGACCGTCACGCCGGTCGCGTTCACCGGAATCAGAATTGGCGGCGTCACCGCGTACCCGTCGCTGGTCACAAGCTGGCCGGCGGCATTGGTGTTGAGCGCGCCGTCGCGGGTGTAAACGGTGTCGCCGGCTGGCGTCGTAACCTGGAGCCAACCACGCCCATTCAAAGCGAGGTCTAATGAGTTGCCGGTGTTGGTGAGAGCGCCTTGAAGGTGGACGCTGCGAATCGCTGCGGTGCGGACGCCGAGCCCGATTTGCGCTCCTTCGGGAATCGTCGCGTCCTGTCCGCGGTTGCTGACACCCATCAGGCGCTCGGTCTGGTAAATCAGATCGGTGAATTCGGCGCGCGACCGCTTGAATCCAGTCGTGTTGATATTGGCGATGTTGTTGGCGATCACTTCAAGGTTCTGTTCCTGAGCGCTCATGCCCGTCGCTGCTATCGAAAGTGCTCTCATTGCCTTACCCCCTTGACCAACCGACGCGTCAGATCGCCATCCGAACTATTTCCTGATAGGCGGAGACCGCCTTGTCGCGGATCGCTAGCGCCGATTGCAGCGTGCGCTGCGCGCCCATAATAGCTTCAACGACCTTTGACTCCGGCATCGCTCCCTGCAGCCCCTGGATCGCGGCGGCCTCGCCGGCCTGCAGTGACGAAAAGGCGCTATTGAACGTCTGACCGAGGGCCTGCTCGAAGCTGACCGACGCGGTCTTCCCAGCCGCCAGGGGACCGCTCGCCGCGCCGATGTTCAATTGCGTCCCGGCGCCCAGTGCGCTGATGCCGTCAACTCTCATTTCATCCCACACGCATTCTGCGTGCCCCCTGTCTAATGGCGGTTTCGAGCTCTAGCCCGCGCCGATGTCCTCTTGTTCTGCTCAAGCCTCTTTAAGCAGATTGACCGTCATGCTCATCAGTTCGCCCGATTGCTTGGCGACCTGCAGATTTGCTTCGTATGTGCGATTGGCCTCGCGCATGTCGGCGAGCTCCACGAGAATATCGACGTTGGGCAATTTGACGATTCCGCCGGCATCGGCGGCGGGGCTTCCCGGATCGGTCTCCAGTCGGAACGGGCTGGGGTCGACGCCGATGCGCTTCACCCGCACAAGCTGGGCCCCGGCAGAGCGATCGACCTCGCTGTCGAAGGTGATTGTCTTGCGGGAGTAGGGATCGGCGCCTGGCGAAGCGCCGGTCGATTGCGCGTTAGCGATATTTTCCGAGATGATGCGCAGCCGTGTCGATTGCGCCTCCATCCCGGAGCCTGCGATACGCAGCGTCGCCTGCAAAGGGTCAACTATCATTTGAGCGCTGCGAGCAACATTTGATGAAAGGCGCGCTTGATGCCTGCGTTCAGGGTGAAGGCGCGATTGATGTCGCCGAGATTCATCATCTGTTGCTCGAGGTTTACGGTGTTGCCCGAAAGGGTCGCATCCGTGGGAGTGGATTCGATACTTCTAATCGCGCCGGGCTCGCCAGGAGTCGCCGTCATATGAGCGGCGTTGGTGGTCGTCATCGAGATCACGCTCGCATCGAGCAGGGAAGAAAAGGCTGGCAGATCTCTTGCGCGATAGCCCGGCGTACTGGCGTTGGCGACGTTGCTGGCGACAAGCGCCTGGCGCCGGGTAAGCCATTCCGTATTTTGCGAACTGATTTCCTGGAGATAGACGCCTGACACGAATTGGATTCCATCGTTAAATCACGCGTCATTCTGCGCGAAAGTCCTTGCACGAGGCTGACCGGGGGCCAAGCTGTCAGTTGCGATGCGCACGCGCATCGGCGATCGCTGCGGTAAGTCGGTGTTGCTGTGCGTCACGGTCAAGGCCGCTCTCCTCGAACAATATTTCGACGAGCTCAACCGCGGCGCGTGTGCGTCCGATAACCAGGCGGAAGAACGCGCAGACCTGCGCGTGGCGGAATTCCATGTCAAGTCGGATCACTGGCGTCGCGTCCCATTGCACGCAACAGCCAGCGGCCAAGGCGTAACGCAATGTCCCACTTTGGAAGAACAGCTCTGTCGAGGAATTGACGAGATCGGCAATATTGGCGGCTTGATCGCCGCGGATCATTGCCACTAATTCGCCCGCGTCGGTCAGCCGCAGCTCAGTCGCCACGTCGATCATAGCATTGGCGATGGTCTCTTCCTGAACCGATATGCATGCCTGGCAAGCAACATTAGTCACCTTCACGCCGGATTTCTGTTGAGCGGCCATGAGCCCTTCCTTTGCTGAATCAAATGAACCAGTCCCGCAACCGCGCGATAGAATTCGGGCGGGATGGCGGCGTCGACTTCGACAGCGTCATAGAGCGAGCGCGCAAGAACTCTATCCTCAATGATTGGAATTGCCGCCGCCTCGGCGATCTCGCGAATCCTGAGAGCGATCAGATCAATCCCCTTGGCCAGCACGACCGGCGCTCCGGCCTCAGTGCGCACGTAGCGCATCGCGACCGCGTAGTGGGTGGGATTAACGACCACCATCGTCGCGCGAGGGACTTCGGCCAGCATGCGTTTGCGCGCCCTATCCAGCCTGAGTGAGCGCAGCCGCGCTTTCATCAGGCGGTCGCCTTCGCTTTGCTTGACCTCTTCCTTGATCTCATGTCGGCTCATGCGCTGGTCGCGACGCCACAAGATGCGGGTCGACGCCAGATCGACGCAGGCGACAACCAGCGTCGCGACGAGCACTGCGGCGATCACCTTCACGCAAGGCGCAACGATTCGCTGCGGGAGATCGCCGACATCAGCATACATCGCATTGATCATTGTCAGCTTTTGCCCGCTGAGCACCAGCGTGGCGGCCAGTCCGACGACGCTGATCTTCACAACGCTTTTGGCGAACTCCGTCCACCCTCTGGGTCCGAAAATGCGCACAAGGCCTTTGCGCGGCGATAGTCGGGAAAGATCGGGCGCAATGCGGTCAGGCACGATGCGCGGAGTATTCTGCGCCAACGACGCGACAACGCCGAAGATCATCAGCAGCGCGACGATCGGCCCGACAAAAGCGCCTGCTGCGGCGACAACGATCCCAAGCAGCGCGCGCACTTCGTCGCCCCGCTGTAGTCGCCAGCCTTGGGGGTCATCGATAAAATGAGTAAGCGTTTCGGTCAGTTGTCTGGCGTGGGGCGGCAGGATGAGCAGCAATACGATCAATATGGCCGCCATTGAGGCCAATATTGGAATCTCTCGAGATACCGGGGTGTTACCGCCCTCGAGCGCGTCTTGAAGCTTTTTCTCAGTCGGCGCCTCAGTCTTTGAGTCCGAGTCGTCGCTATCGCTCATGCGGAATCTCGCTAGGCCGGGATTTCTGCGGGCGGGGCGATCTCGATCTCATTGCGCTGCGCCATGGAGAGGACGGTATCTGCGATCTGTTTTCGCGCCCTGGCGATCTCCCTGGGCGGCGAATTCGAAGGATTGTTGAGCTCGCTTTCCACGAGTCGACGGGCGCGCGACGCCATCGATGACAACACGATGTCGCGAAACTCGGTGTCGGTGCTTCGCAACGCTAGCACGACAGTGTCGGTCGAAATCTTGTCGAACAGCAAGGCGCGGGCGCGCAGCGACAAGCGAGGCAAGTCATTGAAGGAGAACAGCAGCGACTGAAGAATGCGGGCATCGCCGGGGCGCGTCTCCGCGAGCTTTAGCATGACTTGCTCAGCATCCGCGGGATCGAGGCCGTTGATGATCTGCGCGACGCGTGAACGATTGTCGCTGATCTTTGGACGCGCCGCCAGAGCCGACAAATCGTCACGTAAACCTCCTTCAAGAATGTTCAATGCGGTATCGGAAATGGCCGGTGGTGCGATCATGCAACAGAAGAGTTCGTTGCGAAGCCCAGGCGGGAGCAGCGCGATCAGTTTGCCAGCGGCTGTCGAATCCAGCCGCGTCAAGATTTGGGTTGCAATCAACGGATGCTCGATCTCCAACTGGGCGGCAACAACAGTGTCAGGCGCGCCGGCGAGCGCCTCCCAGACGTTGACCTCGGCGACTCCAAACGCGTCAGCCATAATCTTTGAAACTTCTTCGGGCGGCCCTATGTCGCTCAACATGTCTTTGACCTGCCCGACATCGCCGAGCAGGTTCGCGTCAGCGGAGAAGTCCGCTGTGAAGTCCTCAAGCAACTCGTCAAGGACCGACATTGGCACAGAGCCGAGGCGCGCTGCGGAGCGCGCCACCACGCGCAATTCGCCGGGATCAAAATGCTTGAGCAACCTGGTCGCGAGCGGTTTGCCCATTGCGAGCAGGATCGTGGCCGCCTTCTGGGGGCCTGCCATTGCGCGACCCTCGTTCCCCGAGGCGGCGACTGCTTCAACACTCATGACGACTAATCCCGCTCAGGCTGCGCGAGCGCCATTCGACGACGGCATGATTTCGATCAGCGAAACGCCAAAGCGCGAACTGTCCTGATCGACGACAACGACCTCGCCGCGCGCAACCACCCGTCCGTTGACAACGATATTGACGGGATCGCCGACCCGTTGATCGAGTGAGATCACCGCCCCGCGGGCCAGCTTCATCAAGCTGGAGACGGGCATCGACGTTGATCCAAGAACGACCTGGACGGTTACCGGAATTGAAAGGATCGCATCATATCGGGCAGGATTGACCGCGGGCGAGTCCGCGCCGGTAGCATCGTCCGCGGTTCGGCTGAACTCGTCCATGGCTGAGGCCTTTCTCGTGCATACTGTGATCTTCGATAGCGAGGGCCTTCATGCGGCTGCGACGAACGGGCTCGGAGCCTCGTCGACTTCGATCCGCTCCTCGATTTCCAGGCAATAGCGCCCTTCGCCCTGTCCAAGTCTCCCCCGGAACATGCCGCGCCCCGCGCATTCGAGCCGCACTTGGCCCATACCGTCGCCCCGCAGCGGAATCACATTCCCGACCCTGAGCAGCGCGACGTCGCCAAGCGTCATGTGGAACTCCTCCATAATCGCAATGATCGGCACGAGCGCTCTCGATACGCCGTCTTCCATCTGCCGCGCCCAGCGCGGATCGATGCTGCCGGCGCCGATTGGAGACTGGACCGATAATTCGAGTCGCAACGACTGCAGTAGCGGTTGCGGCAAAAGGATCGTGCAGGCGCAGATGCCGGTTTTCGTTGCGATTTGCACGCGCGCCGCAACCGCCGGCATATCCCGCCGGCCGAGCATGTTTAGGTCCGTCACATCTTGCAGACTCTCGAATGCCAGCGCGGCGACCGCGCTTTGGGCAAAGCCTGCCTCAAGCGCGCGTCCCAGAGATTGCGCGAATTCGCCGAGCAGCCGCCTCTCGATGTTGGTGCGAGGCCGCGCCAGAGGCTGCGTCGCCGGACGCGCATCGCCCTGCGCCCCGCCGAAGATCGCTTCAATCAGAAAGTCGGCTGCCCCGGACCCAATGATGATCACAAGGGGGGCGTCAATTTCCTCGCAGCGCATCAGCGCCGCGGGCTGCCCCTTGTATCGAGCCATCGTGTCAAAAACCGCCGTGGTCTTTGTCTCTTCGATCGTCGCCACCACTCCCTCGCCAATCAGGGGCTGGAGCGCGCCCGGGAGGTTGGAGCAAAACAGTTCGAGAATGAAAGTGAGGCCGGGCATGCGCTCGATAGCGAGACCGGAGTGGTCGAGTATCGAACCGTTCAATTTGCGGGCGGTTTCGCTGGCGTCGAGCTGAGCGGCTGGCATGGCTCAGGCCGCTTCCTTGACGGGGCTTTCGCCAACCGAACCGCCCGATGTCGTTTCATTTTCGACGGTGTCGATCGTCGGACGCTCTTTAGAAGGGATGGTCTTGCGTCCAAATTCGACCGCGACCTGCGGCATCGCGCCATTCATGAACGCGAGCAGGCTCAGTTTGACAAGGGTGAACAGACGCAACTGTTTCTGCCGCACGATTTTTATTTTTTGGGCGATCGGTGCGATGATGGCGTAGGAAAAGAAAATTCCGGCGAAAGTGCCGACCAGCGCGGCGCCGATCAGACCGCCGAGTTCCTCGGGGGAGCGGTCCAATGCGCTCATCGCGTGAATGATTCCCAGAACCGCCGCAACAATGCCGAGGGCCGGTAGACCGTCGGCAATCGCCTGATAGGCATGGACCGGCTTGAACCGGTCATAGGCCAATGTTTCGAGCTCCTCATCCATGAGCGCTTCGATCTCATGCGTCTTGGCGTTGCCGATAATGATGAGCCGCCCGTAATCGCAGATGAATGTGATCAAATCGCCATTTGCGAGGAGTTTCGGAAACACCTTGAAGATTTCCGATTCTTTTGGATTGTCGAAATGTCCCTCGACCTCTCCGCGTGATTTGGCCCGCAGTTCGCGCATCAGGGCATGGAGCACGTTGAGCACATCGAGATAGTCGCGCGGCTTGGGCGCCTTATCGAGCACCGCTTCCATGAACGCCTTGCCGCAGTCCTTAATCGTTCCGAACTGGTTGGCGACGATGAAGATGCCCAGCGACGAGCCGCCGATAATGACGAACTCGAACGGCTGGACCAGCACTTCGAGGTGGCCGCCCAGCGCTGCATAGCCGCCGAGAATGCAGCCGATCGTGATGACGAGTCCGATGACGAAATTCAAAGACCGCTCCTGTCGTACCAGGCGCGAACGGTGCAGATCTAAACTTACGCGGGCCTGTCGGATTCAAGGGTCAGGCTCGTGCAAGCCGCAGCGGCAACGATGGTCGAACATTCAGTGCGGTGGAAGGTCTTGGGATGCAAAACGGGCTCTATGTCGCCCTGTCGGCGCAGGTCGCTCTCGAGCGCCGTCTGGCGACGATAGCCAGCAATATCGCGAACATCAATACGCCGGGCTATCGCGCTGACGGCGTGAAATTCGAGGCGGAGATCGCGCGGGCAGGCGGAGCTCCGACCGCTTATGTGACGCCCGGGGACGAATATATCTCTCGCCGTTCCGGCGGCATTACGATGACCGGCAATCCGCTCGACGTCGCTGTCCAGGGCGATGGCTGGCTTTCGATCGGCACGGGCGCGGGGGTCGCCTACACGCGCGACGGGCGCATGCGCATCTCCGAATCTGGCGACTTGCAGACGCTCAACGGCAATCCGGTTCTTGATGCGGGCGGCGCTCCTATCGCGCTCGATCCGACGGCGGGCGCGCCGACGATATCAGCTGACGGCATGATCAATCAGAACGGGCGTCAGGTCGGTGCGATCGGGCTGTTCGCCATCGACGGTGAAGCGCGACTGACACGGGCGGAGAATTCCGGGGTCATCCCCGACAAGCCGGCGGTGCCGCTTCTCGACTCGTCGCAGAACGGCCTCGTGCAGGGCGCGGTCGAGGGGTCCAACGTCGATGCGATCCGCGAAATGACCAAGTTGATTGCTGTGACGCGCACTTTCGATGGCGTCAGCACCGAGGTCACGCAAACCGAAGCGTCGTTGCAGGATGCGATCAAGTCGCTCGCCGCGTAGCGGTCGAATGACCCGAAAATTAGATAAGGCTGCCAGACTCCATGATTTCCAACGATAACCAAGGCCGACGGCCCGCAGGGGCGCTTGGGCAGCTCGAAACGCAACTCGAATGGGGTCGGCGTAGTGTCCCGCGAACGCGCATCAGCGGCGTCGTGAGTGAAATCGCCTCGACGCACTATCGCGTCAGCGGCCTGTCGCGGTTCCTGCGGCTTGGCCAAAGCGTCAGGGTCGAAACAGGCGAGCGGCAGGAAATTGGCGAAATCGTCAAGATTGACGATGCGCGTGTCACGCTCAAGCCGTTCGATTCACAGCTTCGCGCCGCGATCGGCGCCCGCGTCCATTGTGCGGACAATCTTTCGCTCTCGCCGAGCGTCAAGTGGAAGGGCCGCGTCATGGACGCGCTGGGGCGCGCGATCGACGGCGCCGGCGACCCGACGCCCGGCGATCGAGCCATGCGCTTCGATGCGGATCCGCCGCCAGCGCTGCAACGCGCGCGGGTCACGAGCCCCATCAAGACGGGGGTGCGCGTCATCGATCTCTTTACGCCGCTCTGCGCAGGCCAGAGGATCGGCGTCTTCGCGGGATCGGGCGTCGGTAAGTCCAGTCTGCTTGCCATGTTGGCGCGCGCGCCGGAATTCGACACGGTGGTCATCGCGCTGGTCGGCGAACGCGGCCGCGAGGTGCGCGAATTCCTCGATGACGCACTTCGGGGGCAGCGACGCTCCGTCATCGCAATCGTCTCCACCGGTGACGAAAGCCCGATGATGCGCCGCCTCGCGCCCAAAACCGCGATGACTGTCGCCGAGTACTTTCGCGACTGCGGCGACAAGGTCTTGCTGATCGTCGATTCGGTGACGCGCTTTGCTCATGCGGCGCGCGATATTGCGCTGGCGGCGGGCGAGCCGGCGGTCGCGCGCGGTTATGCGCCGAGTGTCTTCAGCGATCTGCCGCGTCTGCTGGAGCGCGCCGGACCGGGAATTGAAGGCGCCGGGTCGATCACCGGATTCTTTTCGGTTCTGGTCGATGGCGACGATCACAACGATCCGGTCGCCGACGCCGTTCGCGGCACGCTCGATGGCCATATCGTGCTGGATCGCGCCATCGCCGATCAAGGTCGCTATCCCGCCGTCAATATTCTCGCCTCGATATCGCGCCTTGCGCAATTGTCGTGGACGCCCGAGCAAAGCAGGCTCGTCGCGCGGCTGCGGGGCTTTGTCGCGCGTTACGAGGAGACGCGCGAGTTGCGGCTCATGGGGGGCTATGCCTCAGGTTCCGATCCTGTTCTCGACCAGGCCATCAAGTCGGCGCCGCGCATCTACGACGCGATGGCGCAGTCGCTCTCGTCCGAACCCTGCCAGGACCCGTTCATCGAACTGGCGGCAGCGTTGCGCGAAGACGTGCGCGCCGATGCGGTAGCGCAGGGCGCGACGTGATGCGCGCGAACGGCGCGAAGATCGTCTTCTCATCGGTCACTGCAGGGCTCCGCGCCGCGAAGCTGTCCTCGAATGCAGCATCCGCTTCGATCGCCGACATCGCGCTGGTTGGCGCGGGAGTTGCGGCGGCTAGCGCTTCGCTCGCCTTCGCGATATTGATGATGGCGGCAGAGGGCGGCGCACCGAGAGTCAACGGGCTGGAGTATCTGGCGATATTCGCCCAACCCAACGGCGCGGCCAAACCCGAGTCTGCTGGTATGATGGCAGAGACCCGGCAGGGCGTCCGTTTTGCAGACCAGAGAATCGATCCATTACCGACGGGCTCGATCAACAAGGGCGGGGCGATCGCGCCGATTCGTGACGATGGCTTCCATATAATCGGCGGTCGGAGCGATCTTGTGTGGATACGGCGGGGACAGACGATCAGCGCGGTGCGGCCCGGAGATATCATCGATGGCCTCGGGCGCGTGGGATCGATCGTTCGGCGCGGCGGAAACTGGGTTCTGCTCGACTCATCAGGCGTCACGCTTCCCGCGAACGGCGCGAGTGCGTTCGCGGGGGACGCGCCGAGCCGGCTTTCAAGGAGCTTGATTTTTGACTAGCGCGTTGAGCTTTCAGCTGCGGCAATGAACTCCTCGGCGCTGGTTCCATCCGCTATTCTCGCGGCGAGCGAGCGCGCCAATGCGCTGACAGAATCGCAACGCAGGAATTCGCGCAACATCGAGGCTTCGGAAGCCCCCGCGCTCGCGACCGCGATTCTCGACGAACGCCTTGGACCGTTCGGCACAAGCGTTGCATCATTGGAGCCAAGCCGGGATGCACGGGACGCAGATATGAATTTCTCTTGGGCTGCGGGCATTGGAAATCCACTTGAACCAGGACAATCCGAACACAAAGTCGCCGCACACATCTCGCGAGAGCTCGGCCGGTCGCTAGTCTGGCGTTTCGTCCGCTTCGTCGATACGATGAAACAATCGTGTATTATCAATAGCACAAAACCAAATAAACTCAATATAGAGGAATTTATTTTTCTATATCTATGTAACGTTGGGTAACATAGCGAATACAATACAGTATAAACAGTATATTTTGTTCCAAACGTAATACGTTCGTGCAAATGAGAATTTATTCCGTAACGGGCATTGCATAATCATAAAAAGACGTTGCTGGCGAAATCGACCAAAGCGGAGATGATAACCTTGGCGAAAATTAGACCGGAAGTCGGGCCCAAACATCCGCAAGTCGTTGTGCTCGTCGGCGCCACTGGCGATCTGTCCAAACGAAAATTGCTGCCGGGCCTGTTTCATCTCACCAGCGCCGGGTTCATCCCCGGCTGGCGAATCATCGGTGTCTCGCTCGACGCGATTGACGCGGATGGATTTCGAGCCATCGCCCGAGAAGCAATAGAGCAGTTCCATCCACGTAAGATCAACCAGGCGGACTGGGAGGTGTTCGCCCAGTCGCTCGACTATGTCCCGCAATCGGCGGGCTCGGACATGCTCAAGGCGGCGGCGGATAGAGCAGAAAAGGCGCTCGGCGGAGACAGCCAACGCCTCCACTATCTCAGCGTGCCCCCGGCCGCCGCGCTATCCGCCGTACGCTTGCTGGCGGACGCCAAGCTGATCGAGCGTTCGCGCATCGTCATGGAAAAACCGTTCGGCTGGGACCTTGCCAGCGCGGTTTCGCTCAACGCCAAGCTGCATGCGGTTTTCGCTGAAGACCAGATTTTTCGCATCGACCATTTCCTCGGCAAGGAGCCGGCGCAGAACATCCTGGCGTTCCGTTTCGCCAATGGCCTGTTCGAGCCGATCTGGAACCGCAACTTCATCGACCATGTGCAGATCGACGTCCCAGAGACGTTGGGCCTCGGCAAACGCATCGGGTTTTACGAGACGACCGGAGCGTTTCGCGACATGGTGGTCACGCATCTCTTCCAGATCCTCGCCTTCATGGCGATGGAGCCGCCGACCGCTTTGCTGCCCGCGCCCATCAGCGAGGAAAAGAACAAGGTGTTTCGCAGCCTCGCGCCGATCGATCCGCATGATGTCGTACGCGGCCAGTATGCTGGCTATCGCTCCGAGGAAGGCGTCGATCCGGAGTCCGACACGGAAACCTTCATCGCGCTGAAATGCTCGATCGACAATTGGCGCTGGGCCGGCGTGCCGTTTTTCCTGCGCACTGGCAAGCGCTTGGCGGAGGGTCAGCGCATCATATCGATTGCGTTTCGCGAGCCGCCCAAGAGCATGTTTCCGGTTGGCTCGGGGGTTGGCGCGCAAGGGCCGGATCATCTGACATTCGACCTGGCCGATGCGTCGAAGGTTTCGCTGTCGTTTTACGGCAAGCGGCCGGGACCGGGGATGCGGCTCGACAAGCAGAGCCTGCAATTCAACATGCATGACACAGGATTGCTCGGCGAAGTGCTCGAGGCCTATGAGCGATTGATTCTCGACGCGATGCGCGGCGATCATACATTGTTCACGACGGCGGAAGGTATCGAGCGTCTTTGGGAGGTGTCGAAGCCATTGCTGCAGGCGCCGCCGCCTGTTCGGCTCTATCCGGTCGATTCCTGGGGACCAAAGTCGATCCACCAGCTCATTGCGCCCAATGCATGGCGGCTGCCATTTGAGCGCGCGTGGAGGGACCCAAACCCGACAGGGGGATGAACAAGGTCGCCATATTGCCAACCCCGCGCCAAGAGGTAACGATAGCGCATGTCGGACACTTGGGTCGTCGTCGCTGTGCTTGTTGTCCTGCTCGCGAGCAGCGCCTCGGGCGTGTTTCTTCAACGCGTGCTCAAAGAGCACCAGAGAAGCCGCGAGACTGTCGACGCTGTCCGATTGGTGATTTCCATTCTCGTGACGTTCACCGCGCTTGTTCTCAGCCTGCTCACATCGACAGTTAAGGGGTCCTATGATTCATTTGATACCCGGCTGCGTTCGTTTGCGGGCGATATCACCCGGCTCGACACCCGGATGCGCGAATATGGCGAGGAGGCTTCGCCAATCAGAGCCAAGTTGCGCGCGTATGCCGCTTCCGTCATCGCCGACACCTGGAGCAGCGAGCCGCGTCCCTCGGGCGACTATCCGAAATTCTCGGACTCGGTGAATATCGAGCGCGCGCAGCTCGGAGCACTGCTGGTCGATGTCGATGTGGCGGTTCGACGGCTCGAACCGACCGACGCCTACCATCGCAAGCTTGCCGCGCTGCTCGAGACACGCATGACCGAGTTGCTGCAACAGCGACGGCTCCTGATAGAGACCGTGCATGACACAATATCCTGGCCGCTGCTGACCGGTATGACGGCGTGGCTGGCGATTGTGTTTGCGGTATTCGGCCTGATCGCGCCGAGCAACGCGGTCGTCCATACGACGATTTTTCTGTGCGCGCTTTCGTTCACGTCGGCAATTTTTCTGATACTCGAATTCGATAAGCCGATTAGTGGGATTATTCATGTGTCCAGCGTTCCCATGCGCGACGCGCTTCGCCATCTCGACGCTCCGTGAGAGGGGCTTCGCGGGGCAGGAACGAACAACCTCTGAGGCATTTGATGTCATGCATCGTGTGCGGAAATTTTCGCCGGCGCGGCGGAGGCCGGAAAATGCCCATTGCGCGGCAGTGCGAACTTTCCTATGCAGCGCGTCGGCCATTCCCGCGATTGTCGGAACTCGACGGAGAGATGATTGGTGACCCGAGCGATCCCGATCGACGTCCTTCGCGCCTTTATCGCCGTCGTAAAAGCGCGCGGCTTCACACGCGCCGCCGAGGAGCTCGGACGCACGCAGCCGACCATCAGCCTGCAGGTCAAGCGCCTGGAGGAATTGATCGAGACGCCGCTGTTCGAGAACACTTCGCGGCTCACGCTGACCAGGGCGGGGGAAACCTGTCTCGACTATGGTGAGCGTGTGCTGCACCTTCACGACGAACTCTTCGCACAGCTCGCGCAAGATGCATTGGCCGGCAAGACGGTGCGGCTCGGCCTGCCGGGCGAGCTTGCCGGGCTTATTGTCGGTGGCCTCGGGGCGGCGTTGTCTCAGCCGGGACAGAAAGCTAACGTCGACATTTCCTGCGATGCCACCGAAAGCCTGATCGCCAACTATCGGCTTAATCAATTCGATATCGTTCTTGCTGTGTCCTCCGCGGGCGCGGCGGGCGACGCGGTTGCGCAATGGCGGATGCCGATGGCGTGGGCCTGCGCGCCCGGCTATGTCGTGCGACGCGACGAGCCACTCAGACTTGTGACGACGCCGGAGAACAGTTGCTATCGCCAACTGGCGGTCGCCGCGCTCAAGAGAGCGGGACGATCGTTTGAGGTGGTCTGCACCAGCGCCGATTTCAGTGTTCTCAAATCGGCGCTCGCATCGGGTCTCGGGGTTGCCGCCATGATGCGCGGCATCGCGCACGAGGGCCTCGCGCTGCTTGACGACGATGCAATCGTGCGACTGCCGGATGTTTCGCTGGGGCTTTACTTCAGACCCGGCGCGCTGAGCGTGAACGCAGTCAAGCTGGCGTCGGAAATTGCCGAGTTGATGAGCAATGCGGGGCACGAGACGATCGCCGCATAAGGCGGATTGAACGGCCGAGCGCATCAGAAACAAACGCCGCGCGGAATGAGCCGGTGCTCGTGCGCCTGGCGCTCCAGACCCTCGCGGAAATCAGGGTGGGCGAGGCCTATCAGCGCTTGGGCGCGTTCGGCGACAGACTTGCCTTTGAGATTGACGACGCCGTATTCGGTGACGACGTACATGATGTCGGTGCGCGGCGTCGTGACGATATTGCCGTGCGTCAGGTTCAGCACAATGCGGCTGCGGCGCTCGCCGCGCTTGTCATAGGTGGAGGACAGGCAAATGAACGACTTGCCGCCCTTCGAGGCATAGGCGCCGCGCACGAACTGCAATTGCCCGCCGGTTCCGCTGATGTGACGACTGCCATCGGATTCCGAGGCCGCCTGTCCCTGCAAATCGATCTGAGTCGTGTTGTTGATCGAAACGACGTTGTCGTTTTGCATGATCTTGTGAGGCAGGTTCGTATAGTCGACAGGACAGCAGAGCATGTCGCGATTGCGGTCAAGCGTGGCGTACAGATCGCGTGAGCCGAGCGCGAACGTGTAGACGATCTTGCCGGGGTTCAGGTTCTTTCTGACGCCGGTGATGCGGCCAGCTTTGTAGAGGTCGGCAATGCCGTCGGTCATCATCTCGGTATGCACGCCAAGATCGCGCGCGCCGCTTTCCAGCAGCAACGCGCACACCGCGTTGGGCATGCCGCCGATGCCGATCTGCAGACAGGCGCCGTCGTCGATCTCCGCCGCGATTCTGCGCGCCACCGCGCGATCGATGTCGCTGGCGGGCGGATTGGGCAGTTCGGGCGCAGGCGCATCATCGCCTGCGACGATGTAGTCGACTTCGCTGACGTGAATGCCGGTTTCCTCGCCATAGACGTAAGGCAGGCCCTTCGTCGTCTCGACGATGACCAGTCTGGCGCGCTCGATCGTCGCGCGGTGCCACAGATTGGCGGCGCTCAGATTGAAATAACCGCTCTCGTCCATCGGGCATGTCTTGAGGATGACGATGTCGACCGGCTCCATGAAGCGCCGGTAGTAGTCGGGAATCTCGCCGAGGTTGACGGGGAGATAGTTGGCGCGGCCGGCGTCGTGCTTCTTGCGGTCGTAGCCGGAGAAATGCAGGCTGAACCAGTGGACATGATCGCCAGCGGGGTCCGCTTCGAGAACCGCGCGCGGCTTCATCGAAAGACAGTTGCGTATCTTCACATTGGACAGTTCGTTGATCCGCGCGCCGAGCGCCTTGTCGAACACGTCGGGCTGACAAAGCGACGTACCATATTCCAGCCACATGCCGGATTTGACAAAGCTGGCGGCGCGCTCCGCCGAAATCATCTGTGCGGGCGCGCTGGCGATTCTCATTTTCATTCGTTTCCCCCAGCCTCAGATTTAGCGGTCGCGCCCCGCCCGGTCTATTATTCGATCGGACGAAAATCGTCACCCCGGAAGGGGGCGCCATTTTCCGGCACGAGCGGCCCTTTTCAACGGCTTGCGACGCAAATTTCCGCCGTTTCGATGCCTTGCCGCCGCCGGCGCCGCGCCGCCCGAACCGGCTGAGGCTGTCCCCCACGCGCCGCGCCGTCTGGTGGCTGGTTGTCTTGACGAAGAAGCGCTCAATTGATCCTCAGAAAATTTACAGTATCATAAATTTGGCTATTCAGCAAGATGAATCGGGCTCTTATAGCGTTAGCTGTTGGTATGGGCCCATTCCGATGGCGCCGAGGAGCCAGTTTTGGGGGGGTGGCTTGGTCGCCCCATGCTTCAAGAGCTCT
>Ga0209698_10000161_pt1 | contig 70622 bp, 68 predicted proteins | sample LitLauG_LLR_2012_FD_187203 | JGI IMG/M metagenome (GOLD analysis project Ga0209698, IMG submission 187203) | Freshwater sediment microbial communities from Pennsylvania, USA - Little Laurel Run_MetaG_LLR_2012 (SPAdes) (version 2) | ecosystem: Environmental > Aquatic > Freshwater > Creek >... | reverse complement strand
GGCCCCCCCGGCCCCCGCGCCGCGCCCGGTGCTCACCGCCAGAGAGCGCCGCCGCCGGCGGCGCGAGGACCGGCGCGAGCGAAGGGCGTGGAACAAGTGGGTGAGCTTTCGCGGCGTGCTGTTCGTGCTCTGCGTGGCCGCCGTCGTCATCGGTGGCTACGTCGTGCTGCGCTGGTACGGGACGTCGAACTACATCGTCAAGACCCAGTCGAACCACGTCGTCATCGTCCAGGGCCGCGCAGGGGGGTTCTTGTGGTGGAAGCCGAAGGTCGTGGTCACCGAGCCCTACGGCGTCGCCCAGCTTCCCCTCGAGGTCGCGGTGCTCGTGAGCTCGGGGGTGAACCAGCCGACGCTCGCTGACGCGAGGAACTACGTCAACAACATGCACGCCCAGTGGCTGACCTCGAGCGGGCACGCCACCACGACGACGACGACGACCACGACCACGACCACGACGACATCTCCAACGACGAGCGGAGGGACCTGATGAAGGGGCGAGTCACCGGCCTGACGGTCATCATCCTTGTGCTGTTCGGCCTGATCCTGGGCCAGGCGGTCTTCATCCAGGTCCACCGGGCCTCGGCGCTCAACGCCGACCCGGCGAACCCGCGCAACGCGGCGAACGCGATCATCTACCAGCGCGGCGAGATCCTCTCGTCCAACGGCACGGTGCTCGCCAAGTCGGTGCCCGCGGGCGCCAAGGCGTCGTACCCGTGGCAGCGCGTGTACCCGCTGGGCTCGCTGACCTCCCAGGCCGTCGGCTACATGTCGTACTACTACGGCACCGGCGGGCTCGAGTACCAGTACAACAGCTACCTCGTCAGCCACTCCCAGCCCGCGCGCTCGATCTCCCAGCTGCTGGCGCCGGCGCACTCCGCGGACTCGGTGCACCTCACCTTGGAGATCGCACTCCAGCAGGTGGCGGCACGGGCGCTCGCGGGCCGCGACGGCGCCGTCGTCGCGCTGGACCCGCGCAGCGGGGCGGTGCTCGGCATGTACTCGAATCCGACGTTCAACCCCGCGCCGCTCACCTCGCAGCTCGACGCACCCCAGATCGCCGCGTGGACGAGCTACTCCAAGCCCGACGCGATCGGGTTCCGGCCGTTCCGCCCGATGGCGACCGCGGAGTACTTCCCGCCCGGGTCGACCTCAAAGATCGTGACGACCGCCGCGGTCAACCGCTACTGGCCCGGGCTGATCCTCAAGTCCTACCCGGTCCAGACCTGCCTGCAGCTGCCGAACGGGAACCCCGCGCAGCCGCTGTGCAACTCGGGCGGGTCGCCGTGCGGCGGGACGATCCCGGTGATGCTCCCGGAGTCCTGCGACCCCGGCTACGCCGAGGTCGCCCTCGACCTCGGCGGCGTCGACCTCGCGAACCAGGCGCGCGACTTCGGCTACGACGCGACGCCGCCGCTGGACCTCGGGCCGCTCGGCGGCGGGTCCTCGGTCATCCCGTCGTACTTCCCGACCGGCGCGCAGCTCAACGCGAACCTCCCGTTCCTCGCCTACTCGGGGATCGGCCAGGGCAACGTGCGCGCCACGGCGCTCCAGGACGCGCTCGTCGCCGCGGGGATCGCGAACCACGGCGAGGTGCTGGCACCGCACCTGATGAGCTCGATCACCGACGCGCTCGGCAACGTGGTCGCGAGCTACAAGGACACGCTGTGGCGCCGCGCGCTCGGTCCCGTCGAGACCGCCCAGATCGTCCCGATGATGCAGAACGTGGTCCTCTACGGCACCGCCGCGGGGGTCGGCTTCTTGCCCCAGGACCAGGTCGCCGCCAAGACCGGCACCGCCCAGACCGGCGTGGGCAACACCAACACGGACGACTGGATGATCGCGTTCGCCCCGGCGACCAGGCCGCTCGTCGCCGTCGCGGTCGTCGTCCCGCACCAGACGCTGTTCGACTGGGGCGCCACGGTGGCCGGGCCGATCGTCAAGTGCGTGATCGAGGCCCAGCTGGCGATCGACTCGGGGCAGCCGCCCGCGGGCACGGCGACGACGTGCCAGAAGTGACCGCACCGCAGCGTCGCAAGGGGTGCGCTGCGCTGCGGCGTAGGCTCGGACGCTGATGGAACCAGTGGTCGCGCCGAGGACCTTCTCCAACCGCTACGAGGTCACGCACCTCATCGCGCGCGGCGGGATGGCCCAGGTCTACCGAGCCCGGGACACCCGGCTCGGCAGGTTCGTGGCGCTCAAGGTGCTGTTCCCCGAGCTGTCGGTGGACCGGACGTTCGTCGAGCGGTTCCGACGCGAGGCCCAGGCGGCGGCGAACCTCTCGCACCACAACATCGTCGCGGTCTACGACTGGGGCGAGGACGAGGGCACCTACTTCATCGTGATGGAGCTGATCACGGGCAACTCGCTCGCCACGGCGCTGCGCGCAGAGCGCACCATGCCCGCGACGCGCGCGGCCACCATCGGCGCCCAGGTGGCCTCCGCGCTCGCCTACGCGCACCGAAACGGCGTCGTGCACCGCGACATCAAGCCCGGCAACGTGCTGCTGACCGACGACGGGCAGGTCAAGGTCACCGACTTCGGCATCGCCCAGGCCGTGTCGACCGAGGAGGGCCTGACGATGGCCGGCTCGGTCATGGGGACCGCGGCGTACTTCTCGCCCGAGCAGGCCGAGGGCGTGCTCGTCGACGGGCGCAGCGACCTGTACTCGCTCGGCGTCGTGCTCTACGAGATGCTCGCGGGCCGGCCGCCCTACGTCGGCGACTCGCCCGTCGCGGTCGCCTCGATGCACGTGCGCAACGACCCGCCGCTGCTGCGCGACCTCAACCCCGCGGTGCCCGAGTCGATGGAGCGCATCGTCATGAAGGCGCTGGCAAAGTCCCCCGACGACCGCTACCAGACCGCCGACGAGCTGCGCGCGGACCTGCTGCGGTTCACCGAGGGCGTCCCGGTGCACGCCGGGGAGGTCGCCGCCGCCGTGGCAGCCACGTCGGTGGTCGCCGGTGCCACGGCGACCCAGGTGCTGCCCGCCAAGGACAACACGATGGCGGTGCCCGCCGTGGCGGTCATGGACGGCCCGATGACCGACGTGGCGACCAACAAGAAGTCCTCCCCCCAGCGCACCTGGATCGCGATCGGCCTCGCGGTGCTGCTCGCGCTCATCGGGTTCTTCGTCTACCGCGGGCTCGTCGGCGCGAGCACGGTCGCGATCCCGAACGTGGTCGGCCAGTCGATCAACGTGGCGACGACCGACCTCGTCAACGCGGGGCTCAAGGTCGGCGACGTGACGTTCGCGAACTCCACGCTCCAGCAGGGCTTCGTCGTCTCGACGGACCCCAAGGCCGGCATCTCGGTGAAGCCCGGCACCAAGGTGAACATCGTCGAGTCCAAGGGACCCGTCGTCCCCGTCGTCGTCCCCTCCGTGCAGGGCCAGTCCGTCGCCGCGGCGGAGGCGGCGCTGCACGCCAAGGGCCTCGGCTACACGACCGTGGCCGTGCAGTCCTGGTCCCAGCCCGTGGTCCCCGGCACCGTGCTCACCCAGCAGCCCGCGGGCGGCGCGACGGCCAACACGGGCACCACGGTGCAGCTCACGATCCTCGCGACGGGCGGCACGTACCCGATCCCGGACGTCTCGGGCCAGAACCAGGCCGCCGCGGGCGGCACGCTCGGCCAGTACGGCCTGACCGTGGGCACCTCGTCGACGACGCAGTGCTCGGGCTCGATCGCGAGCGGCAACGTCGTGTCGACCAGCCCGCCCGCGGGCACGCCCGTCGCGGCGGGCACGATCGTGAACCTGGTCGTCTCCTCGGGCGCGTGCCCGGTCACGGTCCCCAACGTCGTCGGCCTCGACGTGAACACCGCGCAGACCCAGATCACGAACGCGGGGCTGCAGTACCAGGACGTGACCAACTGCCCGCTCGGTCAGTCCTCGACGGGCATCATCGCCTCGCAGAGCCCCCAGGCGCTGCAGAAGGTCCAGCCCGGGACCGTCATCCAGCTCTACCTCGGCTGCCAGTAACCGCAGCCACCCAGTTCGAGAGCAGCTGGGGGCCGCGATCGGTGAGCACCGACTCGGGGTGGAACTGCAGGCCCTCGACCGCGAGTCCGCGGTGCCGGACACCCATGACGACCTCGCCCGCCCAGGCGGTGACCTCGAGGACCTCGGGGAGCGACGCGGGGTCCACGACCAAGGAGTGGTAGCGCGCCGCGGTGAACGGGTTCGGCAGCCCCTCGTAGACCCCGGTGCCGACGTGGCGCACGTCGCTCGGCTTGCCGTGGACGATCTCGGGTGCGGCGGTGATCGTCCCGCCGAAGTGCGCGCAGATCGCCTGGTGCCCGAGGCACACCCCGAGGATCGGGACGCGCCCGGCGAAGCGGGCCACGACCGCGGTGGTGACGCCCGCGTCCTCGGGGCGCCCCGGGCCGGGCGACAGGACGAGGCCGTCGGGAGCGAGCTGCTCGACGCCGTCGACGTCGACGGCGTCGTTGCGCCGCACCACCAGCTCGCAGCCGAGCTCTCCCAGCGCCTGGACCAGGTTGTAGGTGAACGAGTCGTAGTTGTCGATCACCACGAGGCGCGCGGGCATGGCCGAAGCGTACCGACGGGGGATCGGGCCCAACGCAGGTAGCATTCGGCGCCATGGCCAAGGGGCGCGCGAAGCAACGTGGTGCGATGACGGGCAAGTACATGTCCGCCGAGCAGACCGGCCGCTACACGCGGCCGGTCCCCAAGGATCGCAAGCGCTCGCCGGGCTGGTTCGGTCCCCTGGTCGTCGCGCTCCTCGTGCTCGGGGCGCTCCTGCTCGTGGGGAACTACCTGAACTTCCTGCCCGGCGCGGTCAGCCCGTGGTACCTCGCGAGCGGACTGATCCTGATCCTCGTCGGGTTCCTGCTCGCGACCAAGCTCAGATAGCCGCAGGCCCTCGGCCCCGCTGCGAGCCGGGCCCCTAGCCCAGGCGCTCGATGATCGTGGCGTTGGCGAGCCCGCCGCCCTCGCACATCGTGATCAGGCCGTAGCGGCCGCTCGTGCGCTCGAGCTCGTTGAGCAGCGTCGCGCCCAGCTTGGCGCCCGACGCGCCGAGGGGGTGGCCGAGGGCGATCGCGCCGCCGTTGACGTTCACCTTCGACATGTCGGGGTGCAGCTCTTTCTCCCACGCGAGGACCACCGAGGCGAAGGCCTCGTTGATCTCGACGAGGTCGATGTCGTCGATCGACATCCCCGCGCGCTCGAGGACCTTGCGCGTCGCGGGGATGGGCCCGGTGAGCATCGTCACGGGGTCCACGCCGGCGAGCGCGAAGTTCACGAAGCGCGCGCGCGGGGTGTAGCCGAGGGCCGCGGCGCGCTCCTCGGACATGATGAGCACGGCCGAGGAGCCGTCGGTGATCTGCGAGGAGTTGCCGGCGGTGACCTTGCCGTCCTCCTTGAAGGCCGGCTTGAGCTTGCCGAGCGACTCGGCGGTCGTGTCGGGCCGGATGCCCTCGTCGGCGGTCATCAGCTCGTCGGTGTCGTTGCCCTCGTCGTCACGGACGTGGATCGCGACGAGCTCGCGCTCGAAGCGCCCCTCGGCGGTCGCCTTCGCGGCGCGCTGCTGGGAGGTGGCCCCCCACTCGTCGAGGTCCTCGCGCGACAGGCCCCACTGGTCGGCGATCATCTCCGCGCCGATGCCCTGGCCGACGAGGCCGCCGACCGGCGCGTAGCGCGCCATGACGCGCGGGCCGAACGGGAACCCCAGGTCCTTGACGATCGAAGAGCCCATCGGCGTGCGGGTCATGCCCTCGACGCCCATGGCGACGACGACGTCGTAGGCGCCGGCCATCACGCCCTGGGCTGCGAAGTGCATCGACTGCTGCGAGCTGCCGCACTGGCGGTCGATGGTGGTGGCGGGCACCGACTCGGGCCAGCCCGCTGCGAGCACGGCGTTGCGCCCGATGTTGAGCGACTGCTCGCCGACCTGCATGACGCAGCCGCAGATCACGTCGTCGACGAGCGCGGGGTCCAGGTCGTTGCGCGCGACGAGCGCCTTGAGCGACTCGGAGGCGAGGTCCACGGCGTGCCAGTTGCGCAGCTTCCCGTTGCGCTTCCCACCAGGTGTGCGGACTGCATCGACGATGACGGCGGTAGCCATGAAGGCCTCCTTGGCTCTGCCGGTGACCGGCGGGTCAACTGTACCGGAGCACGCCAACGCCCCGGTCGGGGCGTCAGTGCACGGCGTAGCAGCCGGTCGGTGGCGACTCGGTCCCCGCCGAGCCGCTGGCGGCGGTCCCGTGGGCGGGGGCCACGACGAGCACCGCGCCGTTCCAGCTGATCGTGTAGGTGCCGTGGCCGGAGGGCCAGGACTGCAGCAGCGGACCGCTCGGGCTCGCCGCGGTCGCCCACGCGGTCCCCGCCGGGGGCGCCATGCCGTTGAGCGAGGTGTAGTAGTCGAGCGCGGTGCGCACCGCCCGGACCCCGGCCACGCAGCTGGCGCGCAGCGCGCCGAGCGGGATCCCCGGGGCCGTGGTCGGCGTCGCGGAGCCGCGCGCCGCGGTCGTCGTCGGCGTGCCGGGCGCCAGGGCGTCGCCGCCCGTGGTCCCCGCGCCGCGAAGACCCACGGCGACGCCGACGGCGAGCACCGCGAGCACGAGCACCGAGACGACGACGACGGCGAGTGACATGCCCTCCTCGCCGTGGCTCGCGGTGCGCCCCGAGACGACCGAGGACCTCGCCATCGGCTCGAGGCTACGTCGCACCCCGGGGCGCGAGCGCGGCCTCGCTAGCCTGCTGCGATGGCCGAGGGGCGCAAGGACATGGACAGGTGGCTGGGCGACGGCGGCATGGCGCTGCTCGGCGGGATCGGTGCGCGCTTCGAGGCCTACGGCGTCGACGGCGAGGACCTGGGCTGGGTCACCGGCGCGTTCCACCCATCCGCGCTCGCCTGCAATCCACACGGAACGGTCCAAGCGGGCGTGCACGCCGTCGTCCTCGACGCGGCGATGAACTTCGCGATCAACGCGGCGCTGCCGGGCCGCGACCGCACTCGCGGGACCCTCGAGCTCAAGTGCGAGACGATGCGTCCCGCCATGCTCGATGCGGACTACGCAGTTCGCGGCGAGGTCACACGGCTCGCCAAGCAGGTCGCCTACGGCGAGGCCACGCTGCGCGACGCCGACGGGTCCCTCGTCAGCCGCGCCACCGGCACGTTCCTCTTGCACCGGGCGTCCTGAGCGGGATCACCCGGGCCCGCCCCTTGACGCCGCGAGCGCCCCGGTCGCCGCGCGCAGCGCGTCGAGGCCCTGCAGCGACGGCGAGTGGACCTCGCTCCTCGCTGCCTTGACGAGCTCCACCGCGCAGGCGAGCTCGCGCGCGCCGATCGTCGCCACGGGCGCGGTCGAGGACCAGCCGCCGATCGCGCTGCCCGTGGGGGAGATGCCGAGTGCCCCGGTGCCGAGGACCTGGTGGCTGCGGTCCTCGCTGAACGCGATCCACTCGTCGAGGACCGAGAGCGCGGCTGCGAGCGCGTCGCGCGCGGGCTGCGCGCCCGTGGCGAGGTAGTCCTCCACGGCGGTCTCGACGTCGCCGAGCGCGGCGGCGAATGCCGCGTCGATCGACAGCTGCGCGTCGTGGTCGCTCACCGCGCAGCCCCGGGCATCGCGACATCGTCGCACGCCCGGCGCGGACCCGTGGCGCTAGCGTTCCGCGATCGGCCCGGGGGATGATGTGGACGCAGCGACCGTCGCGACGAGGAGGACCCAGATGGGTCACTCTGCGCGCTCGTTGATGTCCGTCGGGCCGCGACCGCTGCTTGCGGCGGGCCCCGGCTGGTCCGTGGCCCTCAGCGGTGCGGACCTCTTGGACACGAACCTCGCGTTGCTCGCGACCGACGACGCGGACCAGGTCGACCACGTCCTGGGGCTGCTCTCGGCCGCCTCGGTCCCCGTTCCGCTCGCGCTGGCCGGGGACGCCGCGCACGTCGAGCTCGGGTCGCCGTGGATCCTCGGCGGCCAGATGCCCTTCATGGCACTGGACCTTTCATCGAGGCCCGTGTCGCGCGACGCGCGCGTGCGCCTCGTCGAGCCCGCGTCGGCCGACGAGGCAGCGACGGTGATCTGCGACGCGTTCGGGCTCGGCGACGATGCCCGGTTCATCGGCGAGCTCGCACGTCGTGACGACGTGTCCGCGGAGCTGTGGTGCCTGGTCGACGAGTCACGCGTGGTCTGCGCGGTTGTCGCCGACGTCGTCGACGACGCGGTGTGCATCTGGTGCATGGCGACGCCCGCCGCCTCCCAGCGACGGGGCTACGGTCGTGCGCTGCTCGGCGACGTGCTCGCGCGTGCGGCTGCGCGCGGCGCGACGACCGCGCTGCTGGGGGCGACCGAGGCGGGAAGGCCGCTCTACGACGCGATGGGATTCGCGACGCTCGAGCAGTGGGGGATGCACGTGCGGTCCGCGCCGCGCTGAGCGAGCGGTGGGCTCAGCGCGTCCGCGCGTACTCGACGACCCAGCCGACCGTGGTCGTGCCGAGCACCGGGTGGTGGCGCACCGCCTGGGTCTGGATGTCGAAGCGCATCGGCACGCTCGGCACGTGCGGATTGCCCGAGATCGTCGCCACGACGGAGCCGTCCTCGGCGACCCGGATGAGCCCGGGCCCCCAGGTCGCCGTGTAGACGTGCCACCTCGTGGCGTCGCGGCGCACGACGAACCTGCGCACGATCAGGTTCTCGCGCGCGGTGCCGTAGTGCAGCGTGACCGAGTACGCCGTCGTGGACCCCTTCGTCTCGAACAGGTCGATCTCCGGCGGCCACTGCCGGGCGCCCGCGGGCCACAGCAGCGCGATCGTCGAGGTGCCCGGCATGTCGTCGACCCTCATGCACCACGAGTACTCGCCGTAGCGCAGCGTGCGGCGCGACCCGATCCCGCTCGTGACCTCGCCCCCGCTGCGCCACCTCGGATTGCCGCCCGTGCTGACCCATTGGCCGCCCAGGCGGAGCGCACCGCGACCGGCGACGGCACGCGGGGTGTCCCACCACCCGAACGGGTCGCTGCCGGGCTCGCCCGACCAGCGGAACCAGGTCCGCGCGTCGAGGACCGGCGCCGTGAAGTCATCGCGCACCACCGCGCGGTAGCCCGCCGGGGCGACCGCGGGCATGGCGGGACACGCACCGCGTGTCGCGGCGGCGCCCCCCGCCGCGTGCGGGATCGCCCTGGGATGCGCTGCGCCGCGGCCGGCCAAGGGCGACAGGAGCGCCGCGAGGACGAGCAGCAGCGAGATGAGGAGGCGCACTGGACCACCCTTCGAGCCGCGAGGCTAGGTCGCCGCTGGCCCGGGCGGGCATCGGGGGGCGTCGCTCACCGCGACGGCAACCTCGCTGCGCGCCCAACCGCGCCCCTCTGCACCGCGGCGGTCCCTCGGCTCGTCGGTCAGGTGACCGCCACGTGCTCGGTGACCCTGAGGGTCCCCGCGGGCTGGCCGGACGAGGAGAAGGTCCCGTACCCGGCGAGGGTGTCAAGGCTCCCGCTGCTCAGCCCACCTCCCGAGGTCACGAGGAACGTGCCGTCGGTCTGCCCTGACGGCGAGACGGTCCCGTAGATGCGGATCGCGACCGGTCCGGCCTGCGAGGACAGGCTGCACGCGCAGTTGAGGTAGCCCATGAAGCTCGTCCAACCGCCGGGCGAGCTCGACGTCAGGATCGTGGCGCCGGTCGCACCCGGGGACTGCGTCGGGTCGTAGGTGCCCGCGCCGCGCAGCCCGCCGGCGCTCGTGAGCGTGAAGTCGTAGATGCCCGCTCCCAGCGTGTCGCCGGCGCTCGTCGTCACCGCGGGCAGGGACGCGCGGAGGGTCTCGGTGTACGTCGCGCCGTGCGACGCGAGCGCGCGCGCCGGGACCGACACGTGCTCGGCGATCCCGGGCCCGCCGGCGGCTGCCGAGGGGTTCACGACGGTCGTCGAGAAGCTGCACTGCCCCGTCGCGCGGTGTCCGACGATCGAAGGCGCAGCCCCGCCGTCGCCGAACTGCACCGCGGGCGAGTTCGACCAGCACCCGAGGCTGCCGCCGACCAGGTTCGACCCGACCTCCATCGCGTCGTGGTCTCCCATGTGGTTCCGAGCGATCCACGCGTCGTGCCCCACCTCATCGCGAAGCGTTCCGAGCCAGCACGAGTCGAGCCCCGCGACCGTGAGGCTCCCCCCGATCGAGGCGTCCTCGACGTCGCTGTACACCGGCGTGTAGTACAGGCCCGGGTCCAAGGACCACGGCGCGAGCGCCGTGTTGGTGGGCGCGCCCGGCAGCTGGGCGGCGCAGGTGTCCGCGGCCGGCCCGCCACCCCCGCCGAGGATCGTGACGTCCCCGCGGACCTCGACGGAGTGCAGCACGACCGCCTGGGCGCCGATCGCGGTGAGGTCGCCGCCGATCGTGTCGAAGGTCACGGAGGGCGGATTCGCACAGGCGATCTGCGGCGAGCACCCGAGCAGCAGCACCGCGCCCCTGCCGACAACGACGTCGCCGCCGACGTGCAGCGTCGCGGGGACCACGGGCGCGCCGGTGGTCGGATCGCCCGGGCTGACCGAGTCGAGCAGCGCGCTCGGCGCGACGAGGAGGTCCCGGCTGATCGTCACGTCGCCCGCCGGCGTGGAGCACACGCCGGTGACCGTGATGCTGCGGTAGGTCCCGGCGGGGATCGTCCCGCCGGTGCAGGTGTAGGCGGACGACGGGCCGTGGCCGTGGCGGGCGCGAGTGTCGGCTCCGGCGGCCATCGACGCCGCGAGCTGCACGCCGAGCAGCCCCACGCACAGCACGACGGTCCCGAGCACCCGCGCGGGGTGACCAACTCCCATCTCGATCCCTCCTCGCGGCGCGCCACCGGTAATCGCACTGCGAGCTGGTCCGGCGGCTGGGCACTCGCCCAGGTCGACTTCTAACACCGACGAACGCGCGCCGCCCGCCGCGGCGGTGACCGGCGGTTGCCGCACGGCTCGGTGGAGGTCGTCCTAGCGCTCGTCGGGCGGGATGGTGCCCAGTCGACCGGCCTGGTAGTCCTCGAAGGCCTGGACCAGCTCGTCGCGGGTGTTCATGACGAACGGCCCGTAGTGCGCGACGGGCTCCTTGATGGGCCGGCCGCCGAGGACGAGCAGCTCGAGGGTGGCCGACCGGCCGTCGCCCTCGGCGGCGGTCGCGACGATGGCATCGCCCGCGCCCAGCACCGCGAGCTGGCCCTCGGCGAGCGGCGCACCCTCGAGCCCCACGGTGCCCGCACCCGCGAGCGCGTAGACGAGCGCGTTGTGCGTCTGATCCCAGGGCAGCTCGAGCCGCGAGCCGGGCATCACGGTGGCGTGCACCATGGCGATCGGCGTGTGGGTAACCCCCGGCCCCGACGCGCCGCCGACGCGGCCCGCGATGATGCGGACGAGCGCGCCGGCGTCATGGCTCGTGACCAAGGTGACGGCGCCGGGCGCGATGCCCTGGTAGCGCGGGTCCACCATCTTGTCGGCGGACGGGAGGTTCACCCACAGCTGCACGCCGTGGAAGAGCCCTCCTGAGGCCACGAGCGCCTCGGGGGGCCGCTCGATGTGCAAGATCCCCGAGCCCGCGGTCATCCACTGGGTGCCGCCGTTCTCGATCAGCCCGCCCCCGCCGATCGAGTCACGGTGCTCGAAGGTGCCGTCGATCATGTAGGTCACGGTCTCGAACCCGCGGTGCGGGTGCCAGGGAGTGCCCTTGGGCTCTCCGGGCGCGTAGAGGACCTCTCCCATCTGGTCCATGTGCACGAACGGGTCGAGGTCGGCCATCGAGACGCCTGCGAAGGCGCGCCGCACCGGGAACCCCTCGCCCTCGGTACCGCGCGGCGCGGTCACGACGCCGCGCACCGGACGCACGGCCGCGCCCTGGCGGTGCGCGATGCGCTCGAGCGTGGTGAGGTCCTCGACGGTGACGGCGGGCATGCCTGCTGCAACGCTGCGGCGCGCGGCGTATTCCGCGCGCCGTGGACCTGGCAGCTCGCCGGGGCCGCCGCACGCGCACAGGCGCGCGGCGACGGCGCGGGGCGCGGGCGAGGCGCGCCTAGGAGCGCCCGGGCGCGGCGAACCCCGCGGTGAGCGCGCCGCTCGACACCAGCCCCGCGGCGCGCTCGAACCCCGCCGCCGCGGCGAGCAGCTCGGCCTCGCTGCCGGGCCGTCCCACGAGCGAGAGGCCCACCGGCAGCTCGTCGACCAGTCCCATCGGCAGTGTCGCGATCGGCCATCCTGCGATCGCCGGGGCGGTCGTGATCCCCGAGCCCGGCGCGTCCCAGTCGCCCAGGGTGAGGTCCGACTTCCACGCGGGCGCCCACGCGGGCGCGACGACGAGGTCGACGCCGGCGAGCGCCGGATCGAGGCACTGGCTCGTCGCCCACTCGAGGTTGCGTGCCCGCGCCGGCGCGTACTCGGCGCTGCTGCGCCCGCCGAGCTCGAGGGCGCGGACCAAGAGCTCGTGGCCGAAGTGCGCGAGCTCGACGTCACCGTGGGCGTCCTCGAAGTCGATCACCTCGGCGAGCGACCGCGGGCCCTCGCCACCGCGTCCGGCGAGGTAGGCGCTGAGGTCGTCGGCCATCTCGCAGCACATGACCACGAGCTCGTCGGCCTGGACCTCCGCGGGGGTGGCGGGGTACGCCACGTCGATGACGGCCGTGCCCGCAGCCTCGAGGTGCGCGATCGCGGCCTCGAAGCACGCGTCGGTGCCGGGGTGCCCCGTGAGCATCGTCGTCGCGATGCCGACGCGGAGCCCCGCCGCGCCGCGGCCCACCCGTGCCTGGACGCCGGGCTCCGCGGAGAGGACCTCGTAGAGCGCGGCGACGTCGGCGACGCAGCGTGCCATCGGACCGGGGCTGTCCTGGCTCGCTGATATCGGCACGACCCCGCTCGTCGGCACGCGCCCGACCGTCGGCTTGAGCCCGACGACGCCGTTGAGCGACGCGGGGCACGTGATCGACCCGTCGGTCTCGGTGCCGACCGCCAGCGGGCTGAGTCGCGCGGCGAGCGCGGCGCCCGAGCCCGACGAGCTGCCCCCCGCGGAGCGGTCAAGTCGGTGGGGGTTCGCGGTCAAGCCGCCGACGGCGGACCACCCGCTCGTAGAGCGCGACGAGCGCAGGTTCGCCCACTCCGAGAGGTTCGTCGCGGCGAGCACGATCATCCCCGCGGCGCGGAGCCGCGCGACGAGCGGCGCGTCGTCGCGCACGGCCCGTCCGGCGAGCGAGAGTGCGCCGGCGGTGCCCGGGAGGCCGATCGCCTGGATCGAGTCCTTGACGACGACGGGCACGCCGTGCAGCGACGAGCGAACCTCGCCGCGGGCCCTCGCCTCGTCCGCCGCTGCGGCCCGGGCCATCGCGTCGGGGGCCGTCGCGATGATCGAGCGCAGCTCGACCGCGCTGCCGGGGGCGTCGATCGCGGCGATCCTCTCGAGCAGGGCCTCGACGATCGTCTGGCTCGACGTCGAGCCGTCCGCCAGCCTCGCCGCGATGGCCGTCGCGTCCCAGTCGTGCGCCTCGCTCCTGCTCCCGCCGGCACCCGCCATGGTCGCCTCCCGATCGTCCCGGCGAGCCTAGGACCGCCCGAGCGGCGCGCCCACGGGCGTCGGGCCGCGCGCAGGTGACCCCGGTACGCTGCGGCCGTGGACGATGAGGGCCTCCTCGAGCGGCTCCTTGCCGGGGACGAGGCAGCGTTCCGCGAGCTGGTCGAGCGCCACCACGAGACGCTCGTTCGCGTCGCGGGGCTCTACGTCGCCTCGAGGTCCGCCGCCGAGGACGTCGCCCAGGACACCTGGCTCGCCGTGCTCAAGGGGGTCCACCGCTTCGAGGGGCGCTCGAGCCTGAAGACCTGGCTGCTGCGGATCCTCGTGAACCGGGCGCGCACCACCGGGGTCCGAGAGCATCGCCAGGTGCCGATCGACCCCACGGGGACCGTCGACGCGTCGCGCTTCGCCGCCTCGGGCGCGTGGGCGGACCCGCCCGAGCCGTTCACCGAGGCCGTGGAGCGCCGCCTCGACGACGCCGGGCTGGTTGCCGATGTCCGCGCGGCGATCGACACGCTGCCTGAGGCCCAGCGCGCCGTCGTAACGCTCCGCGACGTCGAGGGACTGTCGACTGGCGAGGTCGCGTCGCTCCTGGCGCTCAGCGAGGGCAACGTGCGCGTGCTGCTGCACCGCGGACGAGCCAAGGTCCGCGCCGCCATCGAGGCGACCGTGAGAGGAGGCGTGCGATGAGGCTGCTGGCGAGGGACCTCGCCTGCGTCGAGGCGGTCGAGCTGGTCACCGACTACCTCGAGGGCGCGCTGTCGCGCCGTGCGCGGCGCCGTTACGAGCACCACCTCGCCGCGTGCGACGGGTGCGAGGCGTACCTCGAGCAGGTTCGCGCGACGATCCGCGCGACCGGACAGGTCGAACCCAAGGATCTCGAGCCCGAGACGCTCGACGCGCTCGTGGACCTGTACCGACAGTTCCGCGCCGAGGACGCCGCCGAGCCCACCCCCCCGACGGACGAGCCAGAGCAGGGGCCGTGAGCGACCAGTTCCACGCAGCGCGGCCCGATGCCACCGAGCCCGTCACGGACGCAGAGCTGTGCGCCCTCGCCCTCGCCGCGGACCCGCTCGCGCCGCTGGCGCCCGACGCGGTCCCCTACGACCAGGTGGTCTCGGCCTCGGACTCGCTCCTGCCCGACTGGTACATGGCGCGCGCCACCGCGGTCGCGGCAAGCCCCTGGCGCCGGCGCGTGATCATCGCGGTCGTGGCCACCTTCTTGCTGATCGACGCGGGCGGGCTGTGCTCGACCTACGGACTGCTCACCTGGGCGTAGGGTCCTCGCCCCGACGCCGGGCGATGCGCGCGTTGAGCTCGATCATCGCGTCGTCGACGTAGTTGAGCGCGTCCTTGTTCGACGACGTCAGCCGAAGCGACTGCATCGCGACGCGCCGGCCATTGGCGAGCCAGAGCACCGGAATGATGTGGGTGCGCGGCTCCACCGGGAACTTCGTGAACCCCGCCCTCGAGATGTTCATCGGTGCGCCGCGCGCGAGCCGGTCGACGGTCTCGCCGCGCTCGATCTGCTCGTAGCGCCAGCGCCTTGTCGAGTAGGCCGAGCGCGCCGTGATCCCGCGGTCGTCGAGCGTGAAGCCGGCCCTCGACGAGCGAACGGCCGCGACGAGGAAGTACAGGGCGATCAGCGCGACGACGACCATGTAGCCGACGGTGTAGCTCGTCGCGCGGATCGCCATCTTCTGCAGCACGAGGCCGAGGAGCACGACGATCAGGACGTTGGTCAGCACTTTGGCGGCCCGGTAGCCGGGGTTGGAGAACGAGGTGGTCTCGAAGCCGGCCTCCATCCCCGAAGGCTACGACGGACCCAAAACGCACGGGGTGCGGCGTTGATCGACAGTTGTGGTCCCCGGGGGGCCGTTGTGTTTGTCGTTGTGCACACTGTGGCTCTCGCACCGGTCGACAAGGGCAGGCCGGTGCAATCACGAAAGGTGTCGGGATGGGACTTCTGACGGCAGGGACCACGGTCCGGCTCCTCGGAGCCGGCCTCGCCGTCGCGGTTGCGTGCTCGGTCGGGAGCACGCCCGCGACGGCGGGGGCCGTGGGGTCCACAGCGGTCCGGGCCGGCACCGTGACATGCACCAACGTGCACGGGACGATGCGGTTCGCTCCCGCGCTGCGCACCGCGGGCAGCGCCCCGACGACGCTGCGCGTGCAGCTGCGGATCGACCCGCAGGGTTGCACCACGAGCGATGGCCGCGCGCTGCGGGGACCGGTGTCGACGACCGTGACACTGGGGGGACCAGGCCGATGCTCGGACCTGCTCACCGGGGGACCGAACGTCCCGGCGACGTGGACCACGAGGTGGCACTCGCGCGCGACGGCACCCTCGGTGACGTCGACCGACGGGGTCGCCGGGGTCACCGGCAGCGCCGGCCAGCTGGGCTGGGCGTTCCCGGGCGCCGGCGGCACCGCGACGGGGACGGGCTCGTTCCCGGGGACCGACAGCGGTGCGTCATCGTCGCTGAGCCTCTTCTCCGCGAGGACGTCTACCCAGCTGCTCGCCGCCTGCTCGCGAGCGGGCGGCCTCAGGAGCGTGCGGATCGTCTCGGGGACGGTCGAGATCGGCTAGCCCCCGCCACGACAGCGCGCCGCTCGTGCCTTCACCTCCCCCAGGGCCCGGACGCCGCAGCGCTGCTTGGCGCGGGACGAAGCAGGAGGGGCGGGCGCTCATCGGGCGCCCGCCCCTCTTCCCACCCCCGGGCAGTTCGAGGTCGCACGAGTGGCCCTCGGCGGCCCGCGGACCTCGCTAGCTGGCCGCGGGCAGCGCGGCCGCGAGGGCGCTGATCGCATCGGCAGCCGCGACGATCGCCTCGCGCTCGTTGCGGGGCAGCGACGCGAGGCCCGCGGCGATCGACGCCGCGCGCCGGCGCGCGGCGCGGAGCATCAGCGACCGCCCCGCCGGCGTCGCGCTGACGAGGCTGATCCGGCCGTTGTCGGGATGCGTGCTGCGCACCGCCAGGCCGAGCCGCTCGAGCCCGTCGACGATGCGCGTCATCGTCGGGCTCGCCACGCCGTCGGCGTCGGCCAGCCGCCCGATCGACCGGGGGCCCGCGAAGACGAGGACCGACAGTGCGCTCAGTCGCGCGGGCGTGAGCCCGCTGCGCCGGTCCACGTCAGCGAGCCCGCGCAGCAGATGGATCGCCCCGGCGTTCAAGGCGGCTGCCGTCTCGAGCAGCTGGGCGCGCGACTCCATGGCTCATGGTAGCATACCTACCAACAGGTAGGGACACTACGAAAGGGTCGTGATGCCGCCAGCACGGATCGCGCAGGTCGCGCAGCGCGCGGAGGACCTCGACAGGGCCGTGGCGTTCTACGAGCGCATCCTCGGCCAGCGTGTCGCGGCCAGGTTCGACCCTCCGGGGCTCGCGTTCTTCGTCCTCGGCAGCACCCGCTTGCTGCTCGACGCGTCGGCGCCGTCGGCGCTCGTCTATGTGGGCGTCGAGGACGTCGAGGCGAGCGTCGAGCGGCTCCGGGCCGAGGGTGCCGTGGTAGAGACCGAGCCCCACGTGATCTTCCGACACGACGACGACACCCTCGGACCAGCGGGCGCCGACGAGATGATGGCCTTCATCCGCGATTCGGAGGGGAATCTGATCGGGCTCACCTCGACGACGCCGGGCGGATAGCGGGACCAACGGGCCGCGACGACCCCGGTCGTATGATCGCCGGTCGTGGACCAGGCAGCGCCTCCTCGGTCCGCGTCGCCGGCCAAGACCACCCGCTTGCCCGACTGGGCAAAGGTGGCGACCGGGTCGCTCGCGATTCTGCTGTGGGGGTTCTTCTTCGATGCCCTCTCGAGGACGGCGCGCTGGGTCCTGGACACTCGCTACTCGCCGTTCCTCGGACCCAGCCACGACCTGTACATCCACTACCGGTCCGCCGGCCTCGCGTGGCACCACCGGCCGCTGTACCGATTCGGGGCCCTGGCGTTCTCGAACCCACCGATCGCCGCCTACTTGTTCCTGCCGTTCCACGCCATCGGGTTCCGAGCGACGATGACGGTCTGGACCGTGGGGAACCTGGTGTGCCTCGCGGGTGTGTTCGCGATCGCGCTCTGGCGCTTCTTCTCGGTTCGCCCCGCGGACGCGTGGCTGGCGGCCTCCGCCGGGCTCGCGCCCGCGGCCGTCATCGCGCTGTACCCGTTCCACAGCCTGCTCGTGTGGGGCCAGCTCGCGCTCGCCTTGCTGACGCTGGTGTTCGTCGACTTGTTCCTCGTCCCCGCGAGGTACCGGGGGCTCCTCATCGGCGCGGCTGCAGCGATCAAGTTCCTTCCCGCGTTGTTCGTCGTCTGGCTGCTCGTTCGCAGGGAGTTCGGCGCGGTGGCCCGCGTCGCCGCGGCGTTCTTGGTGTTGACCGCCGCCGCCGCGCTCGCATGGCCGCACGCTTCGATCGAGTACTTCGTGCACATCCTGCCGACCAACAAGGCCCTGCTGCTCGCGGTGGACCCCAGCCGGATCGCGATCACGGCGCACACCTGGATCTTCGGGGTCGGTCGGCTCCCGAACCAGTCCCTGCGCGGGATGCTCGGACGGCCGCCATTCCTGTTCTTCGGCACGTTCCCGTGGATCCTGCTCGCGATCGCGGTGCTCGCCGTGGGGATCTGGGCCACGGTCCGCCTGCTCGCCCAGCGCCGCGACCTCACGGCCTTCGTGACCCTCATGGTCGTCACGATGCTCGCCTCGCCGGTCAGCTGGCTGCACTACTGGGTCTTCGTCGCCCTCGCGCCGCTCGTGGCGGTCCTCGAGTGGCGCCGTGACCGCGCCCTCGCCGTCGCGGCGATCGCGCTGACGCTCTCGACGATGGCGAACCTCGAGGACCTGCGGCTCATCAGCGTCGGCTTCACCTCGATGTCCCCGGTTGCGCTGTTCGTGGTCCGCAACCTCTATGTCCTCGGCGCACTGGCATTCGTCTGCACGGCGGCGGCGAGGGCGCGACGAGGGGTCGTCGCGCACGAGCACGCCGAGCTCCCGGTGATGCCGTGACCGGTGCGCGTGCGGCGTGGTGGCGATCCGCGTGGGCCAAGGTCCTCGCGGGATGTGCGGCGGCGCTCGCGTGGGGGGCGTTGTTCGACCAGCTGGTGCGCACCGGTCGCTGGGTGCTCAACACGGCCTACGCACCCACCTTCTTCCCGCTCGAGGACCTCCACTCGAGGTACCTCGAGGCCCACCGGATCCTCGTCCACGGCAACCTGTATCGGTTCGCGTGGCCCCCGATCCCGCCGATCGGCCCGGACACCTACCCGCCCTTCACCGCCTACTTCTACGTCCCCTTCCACGCGATCGGGTGGCGGGCGACGATGTCGGTGTGGACGATCGGCAACGTCGTCGCCCTCGCGGCGGTCCTGGCCGTGGCGCTGCACCGCTGGCTGGGCGTGCGCGCCCCGAACGCGTGGCTGATCTCGGGCGCCGCGCTCGCTCCCGCCACGATCGTCGCGCTGTACCCCTTCCACGCGATGCTGATCCTCGGCCAGATGGGCGTGCTCACCCTCACGCTCGTGTTCCTCGACCTGTTCGTCGTGCCCGCGCGCTATCGCGGCCTCCTGATCGGGCTCGCGGCGGCCATCAAGCTGCTGCCGGGGCTGTTCATCCTGTGGTTCCTCGCCAAGCGCGAGATCCCCGCGGCCATCCGCACGGTCGCGGCCTTCGGGGTGCTCACGTGCTTCGCATGGGTGATGTGGCCGCATGCGTCCAGCTACTACTGGCTCCACGTCCTGCCGTCGGGGCGCGACGTGCAGATGGCCGTCAACCCGATGCGCCTCCCGGTGACCGCGGCGACGTGGTTCCACGGCGTGGGGGCGCTGCTCAACCACTCCCTTCGCGGCATGCTCGCGCGACCGCCGTTCAACTGGTTCGGCACGTTCCCGTGGCTCGTCGTCGCCGTCGCGGTGCTCGGGATCGGGGCGTACGCGACGATCCGCCTCGTGCGCGCGGACAGGGAGCTGGCGGCCTTCGTGACCCTGTCGCTGACCACGGTGCTCATCGCGCCGGTGACCTGGAACCACTACTGGGTGTTCGTCGGGCTGGCACCGATCCTGGCGGTTCTCGAGTGGCGCCGGGACCGCCCGCTCGCGATCGCGTCGATCGTGATGGCCGTCGCCACCTCGGCGAACCTCGGCGGGATCCAACAAGAGCAGTTCCCGGGCGCTGCGGGCCTCTTCGTCTTCGTGATCCGCAACTGCTACGTGCTCGGAGGGCTCGTGTTCCTCAGCGTCGCCGTGCGCTCGGCCCGGAGGGCCACGACCGGGGTCGCCGAGATCCCCCGGTCCGAGGCCACGGCGGGCGCGGCCCCCCCGGGCCCGGGGCGCAGTGACTTCGAGCCGACGGATCGGTAGCGTGCCGCAGTCGGAAGGAACGAGATGACCACCGCCCCGTCCACACCGCGCGCCCGCCGGGCGTCACGCACCGCGAGGATCACCCTGATCGCGACGGCCTGCCTCGCGCTGCTGGGCGCCTCGGGCGCCTTCGCGGCGAACGCTCCGGGGACCGCGACGCAGGTCGCCGCGCTGATCAAGGCGGCGCCCTCGATCCGCCAGCTGCCCGGCAACCTGACCCCCTCGCTGTCGACCGCGGGCCAGGACACCGCGCTCGTGTCGACCCCGGGCGTCGCGTTCTGCGACGGCGGCGGGTCCCAGACGCACTGCACCTTCGGTGACACCAAGGGCACCAAGTCCATGGTGCTGTTCGGCGACTCGCATGCCTTCATGTGGTTCCCCGCCGTCAACGCGATCGCCAAGGCCGCCAAGTGGAAGCTGTACTTCCTGTCGCTGTACGGCTGCCCGGTGGCAGATCTTTCGGTGTGGTACACGAAGACCAACGCGCCCTACTCGGCGTGCAACACCTGGCGTGCCGCGACCATCGCGCGGATCAACGCGCTGAACCCGAGCCTGGTCATCGTCGCGGAGACCCACTATCTCAAGAGCGCGACCCAGCAGCCCATCACCAACTCGCAGTTCCAGGCCGCGCTCGCCGCGAGCCTGAACGCGCTGCACTCCTCGAGGATGAAGAAGGTCCTCATTGGCGACACCGTGACGCTGCCCGTCGACCCGGTGTCGTGCCTCGCCGCGAACCCGACGGCGGTCCAGAAGTGCTCGGTTGCCTCGGGCCTCGCGACACAGGCGGCCCAGCGCGCCGTCGACGTCGCCGCGGCCAAGTCGGCCAAGGTGCTCTACGTCAACGAGCTGCCCTGGACGTGCTCGGCGACGTGCACCGCGGTCGTCGGCAACATGGTCGTGTACTACGCGACGCAGCACCTGACCGCGACCTACGACCTCTACCTCACGAAGGTGTTCCGCGCGGCGATCGCGGCCGACCTGCACTGAGCCGGCACGGTGGCCGCCGCGCCGCCGACCGCGCGGTGCCAGCCGCGCGGTGCTACGTTGCCGCCAAGTCGCCGGCCCGTCCGCGCCGCAAAACGAGGGGGACCCGATGAGACGAAGCACTGAGACCCGCTCGACCCGCCGGGGCCCCGCGCGCCTCGCCGCGCTCGGCGCCGGCGCGCTGGCGGCCTCGATGCTCACGATCGTCGCGGCGACAGCCGGGGGGTCGGTGGGCGCCGGTGCCGCGGTGACGCTGCATCCGACCGGTCTCGTCGCGTACCAGCTGCGCACCTCGCCGCGGTTCAGCTCCCACCACGTGGCCGTCCCCGCGGCGATCTCCGCGCGCATCACCAAAGAGCAGCTCGTGTCGAACTGCGGCGGGCGCAACGCCGAGGTCGAAGAGGCGATCCAGGGCAACTACGTCTACGTCGAGTGGATCGGCTGCTACGGCATCGGCCTCGCGGTCTCGGGCAATGGCGGCAAGAGCTACGGACCCACGCTCCAGCTCCCCGGCTCGGCCTACTCGAACTGCGTCCCGGCGGGTTGCTACGACTACCCCTGGGACCCCGCCGTCACGATCGCGCCGAACGGGACTGTCTACGCCGCGTTCATGTACCAGTTCGGCTCCACCGGGGCCATGCCCGTGGTCGACGCGTCGTTCAACCACGGCGCGACGTTCACCCAGTCGGTCCAGATGCCGGTGCCCGCCTCGAGCGATCCCAACGGGAACTGGGGTGACAGGGAGTTCCTCGCGGTCGCGCCCAACGGCGAGGTGTTCTTGACCTGGGACTACGGACCGTCCACGTCGCAGGTGACGATCGTCTGCTCGCCCATCGGCAGCTGCTCGTTCACCGGCGGGGACCTCAACGCGGTGCTCGAGACCTCGAGCGACGGCGGCAAGACCTGGACCGCACCCTCGCCGATCAGCCCGAGGTTCCCCTACGGCGGCGCGGACTCCGCCCCGATCGTGATCACGCCGAAGGGCACGCTCGACGTGCTGTACCAGGCGTTCCCGACGGACCCGACGACCCACAAGCTCAGCCCGGGCAGCGAGTACTTCACCAGGTCGGCGAATGCCGGCGCCACGTGGACGTCGCCCCAGCGGCTCGGCCCAAGCGTCGGGACGGTCTCGCTGACGGAGTGGTGGATCGACGGTGACATCAGCCTCGACGCCTCGGGCAACCTGTACGCGACGTGGGACACCCAGGGACCCAAGTACGACCTGGCGTATCTCGAGTACTCCAAGAACGGGGGCGCCACGTGGTCCAAGCCGATCGCGGTGACCTCCCCGAAGGGCACCGTCGAAGAGCTCGTGGAGTCCGCGGGCGACGGCAAGGGGATCGCCGACGTCGCATGGCAGACGCCCACGCCCAAGGGCTACGCGACGTTCGAGCGCCCGTTCTCGGTGTCGAGGGGCTGGCTGACCGCCAGGGCCACCCAGGTCTCCACCCTGTACGGCAAGCCCACCATCTGGCCGGGTGACACCTTCGGGATCGCCCCGCTGCCCAACGCGAAGGCCGGCGCGCACGGCATGCCCCTGGTGCTCACGTGGGGCGCCGCGGTCGCGCCGTCGGCGACCTCGGAGATCTGGTCCAAGGTCATCACGCCGTAGCGGAGCCTTCGCGCGGCCATCGGGCCGCGGACCACGCCGCTGCGCTACGTCCGGGGTGTCCGCAGCCCGAAGGGGCCTGCGCGCCACGACGCACGGCGGGCCCGACGAGCATCGCTTGTAGGGTCGGCTCATGGTGGACCATTTGGAGACGGGGTGGGACTCCTTCTTCTTTTGGGCGAAGCAGTTCCGTGACATGCCGACGTTCGACGCCGAGGAGCGCGACTACAAGGCCAGCGCCGCGGCGCAGGTGGCCGTGGCGAGACGTGCGTTCCTCGACGAAGCGGACTGGGTGCCCGAGCTCCTCGCGAGCTTCGCGTTGCAGGAGAACAACCTCGTCACGCACTTCGCATGGCGGCCCTTCCTGCAGTGGGTCGAGGCGGACCTACCCGAGGCGCGCGCCGCGCTGGGCGCGCTGTGGGAGGACGGCGACGCGGACGCGCCGTCGCGCCTGAACGCCTTCAGCGCGCGCGTCCCTGACTCGACGGTCGCGGGCCGCGGCGTGCGGCTGAACGTGGCGGCGTACCTGCTCGGCGGGATCGACCACCTGCGCTGGCCCAACTATCGCGTCACCGTGCTCGACCGGGCCTGCGAGCTCGCGAAGGTCGCCAAGGCGACGAGGGAGATGTCGATCGGCGGGGCCTACGGCCACGCGCTCGCGTTCTTCGACCAGCTGTCGCTCGAGGCGAAGCGCTTCGACGTCGACGTGCGGGACCGGCTCGACGCCCAGTCCCTCGCGTTCTGCGTCACGTTGTGGAAGGCGAAGCCGGCCGCGTTCTCCCAGGACGCCTGGGACGGGCTGGCCGAGTTCCGGTCCGTGCCCTCCTCTCAGCGTCGCGCCGCGAGCCGCGCCTCGACGCGCGTCGTGCGACCGCTCATCGCGCCGAACACCTCGCCGTGCCCGATGTGCGGGCACGAGGACAACGTCACGAGGGTCGGCACCGCCGGGGAGGGCAGGTGGGAGTTCAGCTGCAGCTGGGGTCCGCACCACTCCGAGCCCCTGAGCTTCACCGTCGCGGGCAGGTGATCCGCGCCGCTCGACGTGCACTGAGCTGAGGTCGAGCGCCACGCCGCGCGGTGCGACGCGAGCGCGCACGCACCGACGCTCGTTGCCGGCGCGCCCACAGCCCCGCGTGACCGTTCCTCCCGGGACGCGCCGGTGGGGTGACGCGCGTCCCGGGAGGTCGTGGCCCGAGGTCCCCCCTACTGGGGGGTGCCGGCCACGAGGGTGACCGAGGCGGAGTGCGCGGTGCCCGACGCGTCGACCCAGGTGATCGTGACCCGCTGTCCGGGCTCGAAGTCCGCCATGACCGAGTGCAGGCTCGACCCGGTGGTGACGCTGACGCCGCCCACCGAGGTGATGCGAGACCCCGCGGTGATGCCGGCGCTCGCGGCGGGGTAGCCGGGCTGCACGGACTGGACCGGCGCGCCGTTGGTCGCCGTCGAGGCGGTGCCGACGTAGACGCCCAGCATCGCGCCGGTGCCGATGTGGATCCGCGCCGTGCCGGAGCCTGCGACGATCTTCTGGGCGATCCCGAGCGCGGTGGCGATGGGGATGGCGTAGCCGCGGCCCCCCTCGTAGGACGACGACGAGGCCGTGTCCATGCCGACGACGTAGCCGTGGGCGTTCGTCAGGGCGCCGCCCGAGTCCCCCGAGATCAGCTGCGCATTGACCTGCAGCAGGCCCGACAGCGACTCCGACGTGCCCTCGAGCCCGTCGCTCGCAGTGATCGACTGGCCCAGCGCGGTGACCTGCCCGCCCGTCACGGTCGGGGTCCCGCCGGTGCCACCGGCGTTGCCCACCGCGTAGACGGCCTCGCCGACCGACGCGGGGCGGCCCATCTTGGCCACCGTGAGCCCCGAGGCGTTCTGGAGGCGGATGACCGCGACGTCGTCCTTGACGTCGTAGCCGACGACGGTGGCGCTGTAGGTCTGGTTGTTGCCGAGGTCGGTGACCGAGATCGAGGTCGCGCCGTCGATCACGTGGTTGTTGGTGAGCACGAGGCCGTTCGCGCTCATCACGATGCCCGTGCCTGCCGCGGCCTGGCCGCCGCGCAGCGTCGTGTTGATGTCGACGAGCGCGGACTCGCTGTTGGACACCGCGGTCGGGACCGACGTCGTCGCGCCGCTGGGGCTGCCCGCTCCGAGCCCGCCGCCGAGGCCCGGGAACTGGCCGAAGCCGCCCGGGTTGTCGTCCCCGCCGGGAAGCGGCGAGGTCGCGGCGCCGGACCGCGTGGATCCGTTGTGGGAGCCGAGGACGTAGCCGATCGAGCCCGCCGCGAGCACCGTCACCGCGAGCGCGGCCGAGACGCCCGCGAGCGTCCGGCGCCGCCGCGACGAGTGCGACGCGAACTGCGCGCCGTCGTCATCGGACCCGTCGCTGACCGCGGCGAAGGCCGCGGTGTCGAAGTGGGCCCCTGCGGCGTCGCCGTAGGCGTCGTGGCCCCCTGTCGGCTGGTCCCAGCTCGGCCCGGTCGCCGCGGGGGGGAGCTCCACGCCGTCGGGGGGGCGCACCGTGGGCTCGTAGTGCGGTGCGTCAGGCTCTCGTTCGATCTCGTCGCTCATGGCATCCCTCGCTCGTGGCCGAGGTGGCCTGGACCTTCCAGGTGCCGGGCGCCTCGTGGCGACCGGTCTCGCATCCGACCTGCCCGAAGTGTTGCCCTCGAAGTTGAGCCGCCCATAAGGACGGGCGAAGAAGTTGCCTCACGCACCGCTCGCCACCAGCTGGACGACGTTGCCCTCAGGATCGACGACGTCGATGCGACGCGATCCGTGCCATGACCACTCGGGGCCGCGCACCGCCCCGCCGTGGTCCCTGACCGCCGCGGTCGCCGCGTCCACGTCGGCGACATGGACGCGGCGACCTCTGGGCGCATCGTGACCAGCACGATCGCGGCAGTCTCCTCGACGATCGAGCAGACCCCGTCCTCGTCGCTTCGGATCGAACCGGCGAGGACGGCCGAGTAGAACGACGCCATCGCCTCGAGATCCACGACGTAGATGCACACCTCGAGCACCGCTCGAGCGTACCGGCGGACCTGGGCCCGCACTTCGTCGTGCACACTGTCGGGGAGGAGGTGCGCGATGCACGTGATCACACTTGGGACCGGCAGCCCGCTGCCCGACGCGAACAGGGCTGGTCCCGCGACCCTGGTGCGCGCCGGTGGCGCCGAGCTGCTGTTCGACTGCGGTCGCGGCGTGGTGATGCGACTTGCGGGCGCGCGGACAGGTCCCGCCCTCATCTCGGCCGTCCTGCTCACGCACCTGCACTCGGACCACGTGAGCGACCTCAACGACGTGCTGACCACCAGATGGGCGATGTCGCCCGTCGAGAGCCCGCTTCGGATCTTCGGGCCCGTGGGCACCGGTCGCCACGTGGCGCGCATGCTCGAGATGATGGGCGACGACGTCGGGTATCGCCGCACGCACCACGCGGACCTGAACTGGGATCCCGCCGTCGAGGTCACCGAGGTCGACGCAGGGCCCCTCGAGATAGACGGCGTCTCGCTCTGCGTCGCACCGACCGACCACTCCCCGGTGCGCCCGACGGTGGGCTACCGCGTCGAGGAGGGCGCGGCGTCGGTCGTCATCGGCGGCGACTCCGTTCCCTGCCGCGGCCTCGACCTGCTGTGCGCCGGCGCGGACGCCTACGTCCAGACCGTCGTTCGGCCCTCGCTCGTCGAGCAGGTCCCGTCGTCGAGGTTCCAGGACGTCCTCGACTACCACTCCTCGATCGCCGACGCCGCGGCGACGGCCGCGCGCGGCGGGGTCGGCACCTTGGTGCTGACCCACCTCGTGCCGGCTCCGTGGCCGGGGACCGAGGGGGAGTGGGCCGAGGAGGCGCGCGCGCACTTCGGCGGGGAGGTCGTCGTCGCGCACGACCTTCTCGAGCTCGAGGTCGCGCCCCGGGCGTGAGGGCGCTAGATGTTGATGACCGGGCAGGTCAGCGTGCGCGCGATGCCCGGGATCTCCTGGATCGCGCTGACGATGAGTCGACCGAGGTCGTCGACGGAGTCGGCCTCGCACTTCGCGATCACGTCGTAGGGACCGGTCACGTCGTGGGCCTCCGAGACGCCCTCGATCTCGCGGCACGCCACTGCGACGTCGCTCGCCCGGCCGAGCTCGGTCTGAATGAGCACGAAGGCACTGACACCCATGGGGACCTCCTGGTCACCACCATCTTGGCGCGAGAAGCACACGCCGCGCGAGCCCGGCGGCCGCAGTGGCGCGACGCCGGCGCTCCGTATGATCGTGCGATGCGCTTGGTGTGGGTCGCAACGTGATCCGGGCGCGCCCACACCTCTCGACGCTCGATCCCTATGAGCCGGGCACCCCGGTCGACCAGCTGATCGAGGCGCACGGCATCAACGACGCGGTCAACCTCGCGCTCAACGAGAGCCCGTTCGAGCCGCCGGCGCAGGTCGTCGCCGCCGTGGCCGCCGCGGGGCGGCGCGCGAACCGGTACCCCGAGGACGGCGCGCCCCGACTGCGCGCCGCGCTCGGCGGGCACCTCGGCGTCGCGCCCGACGCCGTCGCGGTCGGGTGCGGGTCGGTGGACATGTTCCAGCAGCTCTGCCTCGCGCTGCTCGACCCGGGCGACTCGGTGGTCTGCGGGGAGGTGTCGTTCCCCGAGTACTGGCGCACACCGCGGTTCTTGCGCGCCGAGGCCCGCCGCGTGCCGATGGACGGCCTCGCCCTCGACGTCGCGGCGATGGCGCGTGCGGTCGACGAGACCACGCGGCTCGTGATCGTCGCGAACCCGAACAACCCCACGGGCACGGTCGTGGCGCCCGAGGCCCTCGAGGCGCTGCTCGACGCGGTGCCCGAGGACGTCGCGGTCCTCTTCGACGAGGCCTACGCGGACTTCTGCGATCCCGGTCGCCGCCCGCCGAGCATCGAGTGGCTCTCGCGCTACGACAACCTCGTCGTGTCGCGGACGTTCTCCAAGGCACTCGGGATCGGCGGCGTGCGCCTCGGCTACCTCGTCGCGGACCCCGCGTTCCTCGCCGAGGTCGCCAAGGTCCACCTGCCCTACGACGTGAGCGCCCTCGCCGAGGCAGCGGGACTCGCCGCGCTCAGCGATGAGGTCCTCGCGATCATCGAGGAGCGCGTCGCGCTCGTGCGCGCGCAGCGGCACCGGATCACCGAGGTGCTGCGCGGCGCGCGCTGGCCGCTCAGCGACGCACAGGGAAACTTCACGTTCTCACCGACGTCCCGGGGCCTCGAGCTCGCCGGGTGGTTCCTCGAGCGGGGCATCGTCGTGCGGGGGATCTCCTCGATCGGACTGAGGATCACGGTCGGGACGCCCGCGGAGAACGACCGGCTCTGCGAGGCGGTCGCGGAGTTCTCCGCAGCCAACGACGTGGCGGCGTACTTCTGATCAGCCGCCGGCGATCGCCGGGACGATCGAGATCGTGGTCCCCTCGGCGAGCTGCGTGTCGAGGCCGTCGAGGAAGCGGAGGTCCTCGTCGCCGACGAAGACGTTGACGAAGCGACGGAGCTTGCCGTCCCCGTCGAACAGGCGCTCGTTGAAGCCGGGGTGGTGTGCGTCGAGGTCGACGAGCGCCTCGCGCACCGTCGCGCCGCTCACGGCGACCTCCGCGGCGCCGCTGGTCAGCTCACGAAGCTGCGAGGGGACTCTGACCGTGGTGCTCATCGAGGTGCTCCTGTTCTCGTCGCGGCGACGTCGTCGCGGTCGCCGAGCGCGTCCCTGAACGCGTCGATCGTCGGCGCGATGCCGATGGGGGTCTGCACGGCGCCGTCGAGCGCCTCGACGGTCTTGAGCCCGTGACCGGTGACCATGGCCACGACGCGCTCCTCGGGCCGAATGGTGCCGTCCTCGACGAGCTGGGCGAGGCTCGCGATGGTCACCCCGCCCGCTGTCTCCGCGAAGATCCCCTCAGTCCGCGCGAGCAGCTTGATCCCCTCGAGGACCTGGGCGTCGCTGACCGCGGCGCAGCCGCCACCGGTCTCGCGGATCGCGCGCAGCGCGTAGTAGCCGTCCGCGGGGTTCCCGATCGCGAGGGACTTGGCGATCGTGTGGGGCTTGACGGGCAGCACCTCGTCGGCGTTCGCGGCGAACGCCGCGGCCACCGGCGAGCACCCGAGCGCCTGGGCGCCCGAGATCCGCAGCCCGCTCGCGTCGTCCACGAGCCCGACGCGCTCGAGCTCGGTGAACCCCTTTTTGATCTTGGTCAGCTGGCTCCCCGAGGCGATCGGGACCACGACGTGGTCCGGCACCTGCCAGCCGAGCTGCTCGGCGGTCTCGAAGGCCAGGGTCTTGGAGCCCTCCGAGTAGTACGCGCGCACGTTCACGTTGACGAACGCCCAGCTCGGCAGCTCGCTCGCGAGCTCGGCGCAGAGGCGGTTGACGTCGTCGTAGGTGCCCTCGACGGCGACGACGGTGCCGCCGTAGACCGAGGTCATCGTGATCTTGGCTCGCTCGAGGCTGCTCGGGATGAGCACGACCGAGTCCATCCCCGCGCGCGCGGCGTGCGCGGCGACCGCGTTGGCGAGGTTGCCCGTCGACGCGCACGCGGCCACCTTGAAGCCGAGCTGGCGCGCCTTGGTCAGCGCCACGGAGACGACGCGGTCCTTGAACGACCCGGTGGGATTGACCGTGTCGTTCTTGATCCACAGGTTCTCGAGGCCGAGGTGCGCACCCAGGCGGTCGGCCTTGACGAGCGGCGTCCAACCCGCGCCGAGGTCGACGGGCGAGACGTCGTCGACGGGCAGCAGGTCGCGGTAGCGCCACAGCGACGCCGGGCCCGCCGCGATCGATTCCCGGCTGACCCTCGCGGCGACCGCGTCGTAGTCGTAGGTGACCTCGAGGGGGCCGAAGCAGAAGTCGCAGACGTGCGCGGCGACCGGTTCGAACTCGCGCCCGCATTCGCGGCATCGCAAAAGGGTGACGTTTGCCATCTCGCTCCTCATCGTTCGGGCGTTGGCACCTGGCTCGTTGGAGCTGGTTGCCGCGACGTCACTGGGCCCGTCCCTCAGTCGCTCTGGATGATGGACGACATGCTTGCCGATGCAGGCACCTCATTGCAAGTCGCCGCGCGGGGCGCGGACCTGGAGCGAGGCGCGCGTCGAGTTGCCGATCCGGCGTGACCGCACCGCGGTGCTGGTCAGCTCCGGTGCAGCACCGCCCAGCTCCCCCACAGCGCCTCGCTCTCGGTCGCGGTCCACGCCGACGCGGGTGCCGCGGCCTCCAACGCGGCGAGGAGCTCGGCGGTCCCGAGGTGGTACGGCGCGCCGGAGCCCAGTGCGTTGGACCACACGATCGAGGCGGTCGGCTCGAGGACCCGCGCGGTCTCGGCTGCGAACAGCGGTGCGTCGCCGATGACCACGACGCGAAAGCAGCCGTCGGAGAACGGCAGGATGCTCGCGTCGGCCTGCACGCGCGAAGGGCTCGGATTGCGCTCGAGCATGCCCACGGAGAGGTCGACGCACACGACGTCGTCCCAGTGCCGCGCCACGCCCGCGGTCAGCACCCCGGTGCCGCTGCCGATCTCGAGGCAGCGCCCCCCTTCGAGCGGCGCGCCGCGCCCGAGGGCGTCGTGCAGCGGCGCCGCGCGGTAGCCACCGCGCTCGTCGGACCAGGTGGGCGCCATCGCGTCGAAGACCTCGGCGGTCAGCGCCGCGATCTCGGGGGTCCACGCCGAGGGGTCCGCGAGGATCGAGGCGACCAGCTGCTGGGTCGCGGCCGCCTCGGGACGGACCGGCTTGCCCGGCGGCGCGGGCACGACGCGGGGCAGCGTGCAGATGGACCGCGGCATCTCGGCAGCGTACGGCGCACGTGGGCGTGCTGCGGACTCGACCCGCTGGCGCGCACGCGCGCCGCGCACCGAGCGCGCGACGTGATCGGCGAGGCGCGCGCCCCTAGGCTGGGTTGCCCCGCCGCGCTGGCAGCAGTCGCCGGGGCTCTCCTCATGGAATCCTCCTCGGGCCGCAAGGCAGTCAGCCGGCTTCTGCACTGGATCGGCGAGGTCTCCTCGCGCGCCTCCACCGCGGGTCTCGTGACCGTCGCCGTCGTCATCTTCACGATCGTCCTCGCCATCGGGGGGTTCCGCTCGAGCTGGGAGAACGCCTTCGCATTCGCCGCCTCGGCCATCACCTTGGTCATGGTCTTCGTCATCCAGCACACCCAGAGTCGCCAGCAGGTGGCCACCCAGCTGAAGCTCGACGAGCTGATCCGCTCGCACCCGAGGGCCGACGACCTGCTGATCCACATCGAGCACGCCGACGACGAGGAGCTGATCGCGCTGGACCAGGACGCGATCGACCTGCACACGGCGATTCGCGAGAGCGACGAGGAGCCACAGAGCGCCCCTCGCGACGGCGACTGAGCCCGCGCGGCGAGCGATGGGGATGTCCGAGTACATCGCGCGGCTGCGCGAGCGGGTCGGCCACGAGCTGCTGCTGCTCGCGTCCGTCGCGGTCCTGGTGCGCGACGACCGCGGCGCCCTGCTGCTCATGTCCTCGGCGGACACCGGCCTGTGGCAGACCATCGGCGGGGCCATCGATCCCGACGAGTCCCCCGCGAGCGCGGCGCGCCGCGAGGCGCTCGAGGAGGCCGGCATCGACGTCGAGCTCCGCGGGATCGTCGCGGTCCTCGGCGGCCCCCAGTACCGCTGGACCTACCCCAACGGGGACCAGACCGCCTACGTGACGATCGTCTACGACGCCGCGGTCGCCGCGGGGACGCCGCTGGCCGACGGCGACGAGGCCCTCGACGTGCGGTGGTGGTCGGTCGACGAGCTGGGGGAGTGCGAGATGAACGACTTCACGAGGTCGCTGCTGTTCGAGGCCGGCGTCACCGGCACGCCCTAGTCCGCGGCGATCCGTCGGACCGCCGTGGGCACCTAGACGCGCTCGGACACCCTGACGATGCGCACCGTGTCCGTGATGGGTGTCGGCGTCTCGCGTGAGCCTGCGAGGACGACGACGACGTCGCCGGGGGCGACAATGCCCTCGGCGAGCAGGTGGTCGATCGCGGCATAGGTCTGCACGTAGCTGTCCTCGCTCGGGTGCACGACGACGCGCGCGACGCCCCAGCTCATCTGGAGCTGGCGTGCGCGGTAGGACGACTTGACCACCGCCACGATGGGCATCGATGGCCGGAAGCGCGAGATGGCGCGCACGGTGGTGCCCGTCGAGGAGCACGCGATGATCGCTGCGGCGTCCTCCTCGAGTGCCGCACGCCAACCCGCGCCCGTGATCGCGGCGGTCACCCGCAGGGTCGAGGAGCGATCGCCCGAGACGTCTTGGAGCCCGAGGCTCGCGCCCCAGCCGAGGTAGTCGAAGTCCCGCTCGGCGCGCGTGACGATGCGCGCCATGGCCTCAACCGCCCCGACGGGGTGCTTGCCGATGGCCGTCTCGCCCGAGAGCATCACCGCGCTCGTGCCGTCGAGCACGGAGTTGGCGACGTCGCTGACCTCTGCCCTGGTCGGCACGTTCGCGTGCACCATCGACTCGAGCATCTGGGTCGCGGTGATCACGGGCCGGCCGAAGCGCACGCCCGCGCGGATGATCTGCTTTTGCAGCGACGGCACGTCCTCGAGGGGGAGCCGGACCCCGAGATCGCCGCGCGCGACCATGACCGCGTCGGCGGAGCGGACGATCGCGTCGATGTTCTCCACCGCCTCGCGGGTCTCGATCTTGGCGACGAGCAGGCAGGGGTTCGAGCCGATGGCATCTCGGACCGCCTCGACGTCGTCGGGGGTCCTCACGAACGAAATGGCGATCGCCTCGACACCGTCGGCGGTGAGCGCGACGATCCGCTCGAGGTCCTCGGGGGTCGGGGAGGGCACACGCAGCACGTGGCTCGGCACCGTGATGCCGGGCCGGCCCTGGACGTGGCCGCCGGTCTTGATCTCGCAGACGACCTCGTCGTCGCCGGGCGCCACCACCTGCAGCGACAGCCCGCCGTCGCCGATCACGACGAGGTCGCCGACGCCGAGCGAGCTGAGGCCCTCGTCGAGCGAGACGCCGATGCGCGCGGCGGAGCTCTCCGGGGTGGCCGCGGCGGTGCTGAGCGTGACGTGCTCGCCGTCGACGAGGTCCGCGCCCCCCGGGCCGAAGCTCGTCGAGCGGACCTTGGGGCCGGGGAGGTCCGCGAGGATCCCGATCCTCGGCAACACGGCCCTGATCCGGTGGATCCGGTCGATCGACTCGGGGATCGACCCGTGGGCGAGCGAGACCCTCGCCACGTCCATGCCGGCCTCGCCCATGGCCTTGAGGCTCGCCTCGTTGTCCGAGGCGGGTCCGATCGTCGCGATGATCCGGGTGCGACGGCCCGTGAAGGACGGTCGGCGCACGCCCGTTCGAACCTCTCGTAGGAACGCGGACTCGGTGGGTGAGGGGGGCACGACGTGGTCGCTTTCGATGTGCGGCGGCACCGCCAGCCTACGGGGCGAAGCCGTCGTGGCGGCGTGCACGTCGCGGATCCGGCCGCAGTCGGCGACCCTCGCGAACCTCGGTAGCGTTGAGCGATGCAGGCCGAGGCTCGAACCGTCGCGTTCTTCGGACCGCCCGGGACGTTCACCGAGGAGGCCTTGCTCACCCAGGACGACCTCGCCGCGGGGAACCTGCTCGACAAGGCGGTCATCGGCGACGTGCTCGAGTCGGTGGCGTCGGGCGAGTCGGACTTCGGCATCGTGCCCCTCGAGAACGCGATCGAGGGGACCGTCAACGCGACGATCGACGGCCTGGTCTTCGACGTCGAGCTGCGCATCGTCCGAGAGGTCGTGCTCGACATCCACCTGCACCTGATGGCCCCTCCGGGCACGAGCATCGACGAGGTCCGCACGGTCGTCTCGTTCCCGCACGCGCTGCCGCAGTGCAGGGGATTCCTCGCTCGGGTCCTGCCGGGCGCCGAGCTCGTCGCGGCGAACTCGACGGCCGACGCCGCCCGACAGCTCGCCGCGCACCCGGTCGACGGCGCCGCGGCGATCGCGCCGCGACTCGCCGCGAGGCTCTACGGCCTCGAGGTCCTCGCGGAGTCGATCGAGGACCATTCCGACAACCAGACGCGCTTCGTCGTCGTCGCGGCGCGCGGCGTCCCGGCTCGAACCGGTCATGACCGGACGAGCATCGTGTGCTTCCAGGATGCCGACCGCCCCGGCAGCCTCTACGGCATCCTCGGGCAGTTCGCGGCGCGCAACATCAACCTGACCAAGCTCGAGTCACGGCCGACCAAGCAGGGCCTCGGCGAGTACTGCTTCGTGATCGAGATGGACGGCCACGTCGACGACGAGATCGTCGCGGACTGCCTCACCGAGCTGCGCATCTCCCAGGGCCCCGTGAAGTTCCTCGGGTCCTACCCCGTCGCCGGCGAGGCCGCCCAGACGAGCCGCGACGAGGTCTCCGCCCGGCGCGAGGACGCGCAGCGCTGGATCGAGGGGATCCGCGACGACCGCCTCGACGCGGGCGCCTGAACTCCTCGTCAGCCGACCGCGCCGAGGCGCGCGACGACCGAGCGGCCGATCGCGGTCGTCGAGCCGGGCGGGGACCCGGGCCCCGTGGCGTCCGCCTCTGCGCGCACGGCCGCGAGGATCCTCTGCGCGGCGGCCTCGTCGCCAAGGTGGCGAATCATCAGCGCCGCCGAGGCGATCGCAGCCAGCGGGTTGGCGAGGTCGCGCCCCGCGATGTCGTGGGCCGCGCCATGGACGGGCTCGAACATCGACGGGCCGGTCCTCGCCGGGTTCAGGTTGGCGGACGCGGCGAGCCCGATGCCCCCGCAGACCGCGCCGGCGAGGTCGGTGAGGATGTCGCCGAAGAGGTTGTCGGTGACCACCACGTCGAAGGTCGCGGGCCGCTCGACGAGGTGGATGCAGGCCGCATCGACGTGCAGGTAGTCCACGCTCACGGAGGGGAACTCGGGCGCGACCTCGTCGACGCACCGCTGCCACAGGTCGCCCGAGAAGGTCAGCACGTTGGTCTTGTGCACGAGCGTGAGCCTGCCGCGCAGGCTGGCCGTCGCGAGCCCGAACGCGTAGCGAACGCAGCGCTCGACGCCCATGCGGGTGTTGACCGAGCCCTGGGTGGCCACCTCGTGGGGCGTCCCCTTGCGCAGGAAGCCGCCTTCGCCGGCATAGGCGCCCTCGGTGTTCTCGCGGACGACGGTGAACTCGGCACCCTGCGCGAGCGACCCGGGGAGACCGAAGAAGGGCCGGAGGTTGATGTACAGGTCGAGCTCGAAGCGCAGGCGCAGCAGCAGGCCGCGCTCGAGCGTCCCGCCGGGGATCCGCTTGTCGCCGAGCGCGGGCCCGATCGCGCCGAGGAGGATCGCGTCGAAGCCCCGGAGCTCGTCGAGCGTCGCGTCGGAGAGCACCTCGCCGTCGCGCAGGTACCGGTCGGCGCCGAGGTCGAAGGTGCTGCACGAGAGCGCCACCCCCGCCGCGGCGGCGACGTCGAGCGCCTGGCGGACGACCTCGGGGCCGATGCCGTCGCCGGGGATGACCGCGACGCGCGGGGTGCTCGAAGCGCTCACCTCGTCACCGTCCCGCCCATCTCTCGTCGCTGATCTCCGAGTCTCCCAACGCCCCTCGAGCACGGTCAAGTGCGAGCGGCGGGCCCGTCCTCGACGCGGAGACCGCTAGATTCACCACTTCTCCAAGCGTCGCGACGAGGCGGCGCACCAAGGCGCAGATCCGTGACCGCTCGGCCCACCACACTCGTCGACAAGGTCTGGGAGCGCCACGTGGTGCGTCGGGCCGCCGGCGAGCCCGACCTTCTCTACGTCGACTTGCACCTGGTTCACGAGGTGACGTCGCCGCAGGCGTTCGACGGCCTGCGCCTCTCGGGGCGAACCGTGCGCCGCCCCGACCTCACGATCGCCACGGCGGACCACAACGTCCCGACGACGGCGCTGTCGCTGCCCGTCGAGGACCCCGTCTCTCGTCGCCAGCTCGAGGTGCTCGAGGCGAACTGCGCGCAGTTCGGGATCACCTGCTACCCACGGGGGCACGCGAACCAGGGGATCGTCCATGTCATCGGACCCGAGCTGGGGCTCACGCAGCCCGGGATGACGATCGTCTGCGGCGACTCGCACACCTCGACGCACGGGGCCTTCGGCGCGCTGGCGCTCGGCATCGGCACGAGCGAGGTCGAGCACGTGTTCGCCACCCAGTGCCTCGTGCTGGCCAGGCCCAAGTCGATGGCCGTCACCGTCACCGGGCGGCTCGGTGACGGCGTGACCGCAAAGGACCTTGTGCTCGCGATCGTCGGGAGGATCGGCACGGGCGGGGGCAAGGGGCACGTGATCGAGTACCGCGGCGAGGCGATCGAGGCCCTGTCGATGGAGGGCCGGATGACGGTGTGCAACATGTCGATCGAGGCCGGCGCGCGAGCAGGGCTCGTCGCCCCCGACGCCACCACGTTCGACTACCTCCGTGGACGCGACCACGTCCCCGAGGGCGACGCGTTCGACGACGCGGTCGCGCAGTGGTCGGTGCTGCGCACCGACGAGGGCGCGACGTTCGACACCGAGGTGGTGATCGACGCGGGCGCGATCGAGCCGCAGGTGACATGGGGGACGAACCCCGGCCAGGTCGCGCCGATCTCGGCGAGCGTGCCGGACCCCGCGGGCATCGAGGACCCGTCCGAGGCCGCGGCGACGGCGCGTGCCCTCGAGTACATGGGCCTCACCGCAGGGACCGCCCTGCGTGACGTCGTGGTCGACACGGTGTTCATCGGGTCGTGCACGAACTCGCGCATCGAGGACCTCCGCGCGGCGGCGGCGGTGCTGCGGGGCCGCACGGTGAGCCCGGCGGTCCGCGCGCTGTGCGTGCCCGGCTCGAACCGGGTGAAGGCCCAGGCGGAGCGCGAGGGCCTCGACGAGGTGTTCCTCGACGCCGGCTTCGAGTGGCGCGAGCCGGGCTGCTCGATGTGCCTCGCGATGAACCCCGACCGGCTCGAGCCCGGCGAGCGCGCCGCCTCGACGTCGAACCGCAACTTCGAGGGACGCCAGGGCCCCGGGGGCCGCACGCACCTGGTCTCCCCGGCGGTCGCCGCCGCCACCGCGGTCGTCGGCCGACTCGCCGCCCCGGGGGATCTCGCGTGAGGCCCGTCGCCGTGATCACCGGCCGGGCGGTCCCGCTGGACAGATCCGACGTCGACACCGACCAGATCATCCCGGCCGACTGGCTCAAGCGCGTCGAGCGGACCGGGTTCGGCCGCGGGCTGTTCTCCGCGTGGCGCGACGACCGCAGCTTCGTGCTCAACGACGAGCGGTTCGTCGGCGCGTCGATCCTCGTGGCGGGACCCAACTTCGGGATCGGCTCCTCGCGCGAGCACGCGGTGTGGGCGCTGCTCGACTACGGCTTCGAGGCGGTGATCTCCTCGCGGTTCGCCGACATCTTCTTCTCGAACTGCACGAAGCAGGGCCTCGTGCCGGTGACGCTCGACGAGCAGCACGTCGCCGCTCTGATCCGTGCGGTGACCCAGGACCCCGCACTCGAGATCACGATCGACGTCGGGCGCCACAGCGTCGAGGTGCCCCAGAGCGGGTTCCACGAGACCTTCGAGCTCGACTCGTTCACGACGGACCGGCTGGTCAACGGGTGGGACGACATCGGGCTCACGCTGCGCCACGTCGATCGCCTCGCGGCGTTCGAGGCCGCCCGTCCGGGGTACCTGCCGACGACGACCCCCTAGCGACCGGGCCGGCCTGCGCAGGCGATCGCTACGTTGGGCCCATGGACGGTGCGCGCTCCACGCCCCTCGCACCGCACGTCGTGGTCCTCGGCGCGGGCTTCGGCGGCCTCGCGGCGACACGTGCGCTCGCGCGCGCCGACGTCGACGTCGACGTCGACGTGACCCTGGTCGACCAGCGGAACTTCCACACGTTCCAGCCCCTGCTCTACGAGGTCGCCACGGCGGGCCTCGACCCGAGCGACGTCGCGTACCCCGTGCGCGCGGCGTTCCGCCGTGCCGACAACGTGCGATTCCGGCTCGGGCGCGTCAGCTCGATCGACTTCTCCGAGCGGGTGGTGTGCTTCGCGGGCGAGGGCGCGCGCCACGACCGGGCGACCGAGGCGTGCCAGGACGACCTCGCCTTCGACTACCTGATCGTCGCCTCGGGGGTCGTCGCGAACTTCTTCGGCACGGCCGGCGCGCCCGCGAACGCGCACCCGCTGTACACGCTGGCGGACGCGCAGCGGCTGCGCGACCACCTGCTGCGCCGACTCGAGGAGGCAGACGGCGAGCACGTCCACTCGACCGACGGCACGCTCAACTTCGTGGTCGTCGGCGGCGGGCCCACCGGTGTCGAGGTCGCGGGCGCCGTCGCCGAGCTGCTGGACATGGCGGTGCACAAGGACGGGTTCGGCTTCGACCGCTCCGCGGCGCGCGTGGTGCTCGTGGACTTCGCCGACACCCTGCTCACGGCGTTCAAGCCCACCGCGCAGCGCTACGCAGCCGACACGCTGCGCAGCCGTGGGATCGAGTTGCGGCTCGGCACGATGGTCGACCGCGTCGAGGCCGATGCCGTGCACCTCGCAGACGGCTCGGTGATCCCGACGCGCACCGTGATCTGGGCGGGCGGGGTGACCGCGGGCGGAACGATCACCTCGGCGTTCGGTGCCCAGCGCACTGCGAACGGCGGACGCGTCGAGGTCGATGAGCTGCTTCGCCCCGAGGGGCTCGACGACGTGTTCGTCGTGGGGGACGCGGCGGCGATACCCGGGCCGCCCGGCGACCAGGATCGGCTCCCACAGCTCGCGCAGGTCGCGATCCAGTCGGGCCGCCACGCGGCGTCCCAGGTCCTCGCACGCGTCGCGGGCGGTGAGCTTCGGGCGTTCCGCTACCGCGACAAGGGCATCATGGCGACGATCGGGCGCCGGGCCGCGGTCGCCGAGCTCACGTTCGGGCCCGTGCTGCGCGGGACCCTCGGGTGGCTCGCATGGTTCGGTCTGCACCTCGTGTACCTGATCGGTTTTCGCAACAAGCTCACGGTGCTGGTCAACTGGTCCTGGCGCTATCTCAATTGGACCTCGGGACCCCGGGTCATCGTCGACGAGCCCGCCCTCGTGCCGCCGCGGCGCATGTAGCGCCAGCGGCGCCGGCCTCCCGAGCATCTCGCGACCCTCACCGAGCTCGACGTCTCGGCGGGTGCGAGCTGCAGCGTTCGCAGCGCGGCTCCGCAGCGCGACGCGGCGACCGGCTCGGCGCGTCAGCGTGCGGCGTCCCCGAGGACGCGGTTCGCGGCCGACAGGACCGCTCGCAGCGACGCGTCGAGGATCGAGCTGTCGAGACCGACGCCCCAGTGCGCGTCGCCGCCGGGCGTCGTCACCTCGACGTAGGCGACCGCAGAGGCGCCGGATCCTGCGGCGAGGGCGTGCTCGGTGTAGTCGTGGACCTCCAAGGAGATCCCGAGCTCGGCACCAAGGGCGTTGACGACCGCGTCGATGGGGCCGTTGCCCCTGGCGGTGATCGTCTTGTGCGCGCCGTCATGGAGGACCTGGGCGACCACGGTGGTGCCGTCCGCGCGCGTGGAGACCTCCGAGCTGAGCAGCTTGAGGCGCGCCGCCTCGTCGAGGTAGGTCTGCTCGAAGAGCGTCCACAGGTGGCTCGGCGTGATCTCCTCCCCCGTCGTCTCGGCGACGGCCTGGACCACGCGCTGGAACTCGACCTGCAGCCGCTTGGGCAGGTCGAGCCCGTGCTCGGCATCCATGAGGTAGGCGACCCCGCCCTTGCCGGACTGGGAGTTGACCCGGATGACCTCCTCATAGCGACGGCCGGTGTGCACGGGGTCGATCGGCAGGTAGGGAACCTCCCAGCGCTCGTAGTCATCGCCGATCGCCGCCATGCCCTTCTTGATCGCGTCCTGGTGCGATCCGCTGAACGCGGTGTAGACGAGCTCGCCGGCGTACGGGTGGCGCGGGGGGACCTCCATGCGCGTGGCGAACTCGAAGGTGTGCCGGATCCGCTCGATGTTCGAGCAGTCGAGCTCGGGGTCCACGCCCTGGCTGAACAGGTTCAGCGCCAGTGTGACGACGTCGACGTTGCCCGTGCGCTCCCCGTTGCCGAACAGGGTGCCCTCGACGCGGTCCGCCCCCGCGAGGAGCCCCAGCTCGGTCGCGGCGACCGCCGTGCCGCGGTCGTTGTGGGGGTGCAGCGACAGCACGACGCTGTCGCGGTCCTTGATCGTCCGGCCGAACCACTCGATCACGTCGGCGTAGAGGTTCGGCGTGTACATCTCGACGGTGGCCGGGAGGTTCAGGATCAGCGGGCGCCGCGGCGTCGGCTCGAGCACGTCCATCACGGCCTCGCAGATCTCGACGGCGAACTCGGGCTCCGTGCCGGTGAAGGACTCCGGCGAGTACTCGTAGAGCACCTCGGTGTCCGGGATCGTGGCCTCGAGCTCCTTGCACCAGCGGGCCGCCTGGACCGCGAGCGCGACGATGCCCGCGCGCTCCTCGCCAAAGACGACCCGGCGCTGCAGCGTCGAGGTCGAGTTGTAGAAGTGCACGACCGCGCGCCGGGCGCCGCGCAGGGAGTCGAAGGTCGCCTCGAGCAGCTCGCGCCGGCACTGGACGAGCACCTGGATGGTCACGTTGTCGGGGATCAGCCCCTCGTCGATCAGCATGCGCTGGAACGCGAGGTCCGTCTCCGAGGCGGCGGGGAAGCCGACCTCGATCTCGGTGAAGCCCATCGCGACGAGCTCTTCGAACAGGGCGAGCTTTCGCGCCGGGTCCATGGGCTCGACGAGCGCCTGGTTCCCGTCGCGCAGGTCCACGCTGCACCACCTGGGTGCACGCGTCAGCTGCCGCGACGGCCAGGTCCGGTCGGACAGCTCGATCGGCACGGTCGCGCGGTACCGGTCGAAGGGCATCTTTGAGGGGCTCTGTGTCGCCATGTCGGCTGCTCCGTCGGTGCAATTGGGTCCCGGGAACTGAAAGAACCCCTGGCCGCGAGGCGCAGGGGTTCTCGACGAGCGCGGTGGGCGCTCGTCGTCAGGTCAGCAGGAGGTGTGCGTGGACCACGCCGACATTGTACGGCCCGCGCGCGGCACCACGCCACGCGCCCCGCCGGGCCTCAGCCGCCCGAGGCGTCCTGGACCTTGGTCCTGCCCTGCGAGACGAAGGGCATCATCGATCGAAGGTTCGCGCCGACGACCTCGATGGGGTGGTCCGAGCCCTTCGCGCGCAGCGCGTTGAACCTGCTGCGACCCTCGGCGTCCTCGGCGATCCACTCCTCGGCGAACGTGCCGTCCTGGATCTCGGTGAGGATCTCGCGCATCTGGGCGCGCACCTGCTCGGTGATGACCCTCGGCCCGCGCGTGACGTCGCCGTACTCGGCGGTGTCCGAGACGCTGTAGCGCATCCCGGCGATCCCCTGCTCGTACATGAGGTCCACGATGAGCTTGAGCTCGTGGAGGCACTCGAAGTAGGCGGTCTCGGGCTGGTACCCCGCGTTGACGAGCGTGTCGAAGCCCGCCCGCACGAGCTCGGTGACCCCGCCGCAGAGCACCGCCTGCTCGCCGAACAGGTCGGTCTCGGTCTCCTCGGTGAACGTGGTGACGAGCACGCCGGCGCGCGTCGCGCCGATCGCGTGGGCGTAGGCGAGCGCGAGGTCCCCCGCCGCGCCGGTCGCGTCCTGCTCCACGGCGATCAGCGAGGGGACGCCGGCGCCCTCGAGGTAGGTGCGCCGCACGAGGTGCCCCGGCCCCTTGGGCGCGACCATGACGACGTCGACGTCGGCGGGCGGCGTGATCAGGCCGAAGCGGATGTTGAAGCCGTGGGCGAAGACCAGCGCCTGGCCCGCTTCGAGCGTGGGCGCGATCGACTCGTCGTAGACGCGGCGCTGCTCTGTGTCCGCGACGAGGATCACGATCACGTCGGCCCACGCCGCGGCGTCGGCGACGCTGCGCACCTCGAGGCCCGCGGCGACCGCCTTGTCCGCCGAAGGGGAGCCCTCGCGCAGACCGACGACGACGTCGACGCCCGAGTCGCGCAGGTTGAGCGCGTGCGCGTGGCCCTGGGAGCCGTAGCCGAGGACGGCGACCTTGCGCCCCTCGAGCACGGCTGGGTTGGCGTCCTTCTCGTAGTACATCGTCGCCATCAGTTGTCCTTTCCGCCGGCGTCGCCGGTCTCGGTTGCTGCGCCGGCGGCGCGGCGCAGCTTCGGCAGCGCGACGAGGCCGGTTCGGTGCAGCTGGGTCACCTCGAACTGGCTGAGCAGCTTCTCGAACCCGTCGACGGTGTCGGGGGGCCCGGCGAGCATCACGGTGAGCTCGCCGGTGCCGACGTCGACGACCTGCGCGCCGAACGCGCTGCACAGCGCGACGACGTCGCTCTGGCGCTTGGTCGTCGCCGCGACCGAGGCGAGCAGCAGCTCGCGCTCGACGACAGAGCTCTCGTTGACGTGGCTGATGCTCAGCACGTTGACGAGCTTGTCGAGCTGGCCGACGACCTGGTCGAGCGGCGCCGACGCCGCGTCGACGACGATCGTGATACGGCTGAATCGCCGCGACTCGTCGGTCGGGGCCACAGCGAGCGAGTAGATGTTGAACCCGCGCCGCGAGAACAGGCCGGCCACGCGCGACAGCACGCCGGACTTGTTCTCGACGAGCACGCTGAGCACGTGGTGGATGACGTCGCCGCGCGCGGTCGCTCCCTCGAGCGCCTCGGGCGTCATGGGTGCGCCACCCCCAAGGAGGGGTGGACCACGATCTCGTCGTTCGTGCAGCCCGAGGGGACCATCGGGAAGACCTTCTCGGACTGGTCGGTGCGGAAGTCGATCACCACCGGTCGGTCGTCGATCGAGTTCGCCTTCTCGATCGCGGGCACGACGTCGTCGGGGGAGTCCACCCTGATCCCCACGCAGCCCATCGCCTCGGCCCACAGCGCGAAGTTGGGTATCTCGTGGGAGAGGTGGACCTCGCTGTAGCGCTCGTCGTAGAACATCTCCTGCCACTGGCGGACCATGCCGAGGTACGAGTTGTTGAGGATCGCGACCTTGATCGGGACGCGGTCGATGCGCGCGGTGACGAGCTCCTGGGCGGTCATCTGGAAGCAGCCGTCGCCGTCGATGGCCCACACGGTCCTGTCCGGGCAGCCGACCTTGGCGCCGATCGCCGCGGGGATCGCGAAGCCCATCGTTCCGAGGCCCCCCGAGTTGATCCAGGTCCGCGGCTCCTCGAAGCGCCAGTACTGGCTCGCCCACATCTGGTGCTGGCCGACGCCCGAGGCCACGATCGTGCCGGGGGGGCTGTGGTCGCGCAGCGCCTCGACGACCATCTCGGGGCGCAGCGGGTGCCCCGGCTCCCAGGCGTCGTAGACGAGCGGGTAGCGCGCCTGCCAGTCGTGCAGCGTCGACCACCAGTCCTCGAGCCCCTGGACGCGCCGCGACGAGAGCGCGCCGAGGATCTGGGTGATGGCGTCGCGGCAGTCGCCGACGAGCGAGACCTCCGGGGTGCGGACCTTGCCGTGCTCGGCGGGGTCGATGTCGACGTGGATCACCTTTGCCCTTGGCGCGAACCCGTCGATGCGCCCCGTGACGCGGTCGTCGAAGCGCGCGCCGAGCGCGACGAGCACGTCGGCGTGCTGGATCGCGGTGACCGCGGCGTACGTGCCGTGCATCCCCGGCATGCCGAGGTGCTGGGGGTGCGAGTCGGGGAATGCGCCGCGGGCCATCAAGGTCGTGACGACCGGCGCCCCGGTCGCCGCGGCGAGCTCGCGCAGCGCGCCGGCCGCTCGGGCCTTGAGCACGCCGCCACCGACGTAGAGCACCGGGCGGTTCGCCGCGGCGATCAGGTCCGCCGCCGCGGCGACGTCCGCTGTGTCGAGGGTGCGCGCGGGGTCGTAGCCGGGCAGGTCGTAGTCCCCCGGCTCGGGCCAGTACCAGGTCATGAGCGACTGGGCCACGTTCTTCGGCACGTCGATCAGCACGGGGCCGGGACGTCCCGTCGTGGCCACGTGGAAGGCCGCCGCCACGATCCGGGGGAGCTCTTGTGCGTCGGTCACGAGCCAGTTGTGCTTCGTGATCCCCGCGGTGACGCCGGTGATGTCGCACTCCTGGAACGCGTCGGTGCCGATGGACCCCGACGGGACCTGCCCGGAGATCACGACGAGCGGCGTGGAGTCCATGTTGGCGTTGGCGAGCGGCGTCACGACGTTGGTCGCCCCGGGGCCCGAGGTCACGATGGCGACGCCGGGGCGGCCGGTGGCGAGCGCGTAGCCCTCGGCCATGTGGCCCGCGCCCTGCTCGTGGCGCACGAGGATGTGGCGGATCGACGAGTCGACGATCGGGTCGTAGACCGGGAGGATCGCCCCTCCGGGAAGGCCGAACATGACCTCGGTGCCGACCATCTCGAGGCTCTTGACGAGTGCTTGGGCTCCGGTGAGTTCCATGGTGCTCCGGGGACTGGGTGGTGGGGGCGAGGTCGGGGAAAAAAGAAAACCTCCCGAAGCGGGAGGTTCACAGCGCACGCGGGTGGGGACGCGGCGCTACCTGAGGGCTACCTCAATCCGTAGGTCGGCCGTGGTGCGCACGCCCACAGTCTGCCACGGCAAGGACCTCTCGGACAAGGGCACCCCTAGGGCGAGGTCACCGCGCCGCGCTCGGCACCCTCGACGAGGCGCGCGTACTTGGCGAGGACGCCCTTGGTGTAGCGCGGCGTGAACGGCGCGAGCGCGCCGCGCCGTTCCTCGAGCACGTCGGGGTCCACGACCAGGTCGATCGCGTGGGACTCGACGTCGATCACGATGAGGTCGCCGTCGGCCACGAGGCTGATGGGACCGCCCTGGACCGCCTCGGGCGCGACGTGGCCGACGCAGAACCCGTGGGTCCCGCCGCTGAAGCGCCCGTCGGTGACGAGCGCGCAGTCCCCGCCGCGCCCCGCGCCCTTCATCGCCCCGGTCACCGCGAGCATCTCGCGCATCCCCGGGCCGCCCTTTGGGCCCTCGTAGCGGATGACGACGACGGTGCCCGGCTCGATGGCACCCGCGAGGATGGCCTCGAGCGCGGCCTGCTCGCCGTCGAAGACGCGCGCGACGCCCTCGAAGCGCAGCTGGTCGATGCCGGCGACCTTGACCACCGAGCCGCTCGGGGCGAGCGAGCCGGTGAGCACCGCGATGCCGCCGAGCGCGTGGATCGGGTCGTCGAGGGTGTGCACGACCGCACCGTCGGGCCTCGGCGGGTCGAGCGCGTCGATGTTCTCGGCCATGGTCCTTCCCGTCACGGTGATGCAGTCGCCGTGCAAGAGCCCCGCGTCGAGCAGCTCGCGCAGCACGACGGGGACGCCGCCGATGCGGTCGACGTCGACCATGTGGAACTTGCCGTGGGGCTTGGTGTCCGCGAGGTGCGGGACGCGCGACGCGATCCGGTTGAAGTCGGCCAGGTCGAGCTCGACCTCCGCCTCGACGGCGATCGCGAGCAGGTGCAGGACCGCGTTGGTCGAGCCGCCGAGCGCCATGGTGACCGCGATCGCGTTCTCGAAGGCCGGTCTCGTCATGATGTCGCGCGGCGTGATCCCGAGGCGGAGCAGCTCGACGACCTGGCGGCCCGCCTCGTAGGCGTAGTCGTCGCGGCGGCGGTCCACGGCCGGCGCCGACGCCGAGCCCGGCAGCGACATGCCCAGCGCCTCTGCGACCGAGGCCATCGTGTTCGCCGTGAACATGCCCGCGCAGCTGCCCTCGGTCGGGCAGGCGCGATGCTCGATGAGCGAGAGCTCCTCATCGCTGAGCGCGCCGACGGCGTTCGCCCCGACGGCCTCGAACACGCTGACGACGTCGAGCGCCTGGTCGCCGAGCCGCCCCGGCAGGATCGAGCCCCCGTAGGTGAACACGCTCGGCACGTTGAGCCGGGCTGCGGCCATGAGCATGCCCGGCAGCGACTTGTCGCAGCCCGCGAAGCTCACGAACGCATCGAAGCGCTCGGCGTGCATGACGGTCTCCACGGAGTCCGCGATGACCTCGCGGCTCACCAGGGAGGCCCGCATGCCCTCGTGGCCCATCGAGATCCCGTCGGACACCGCGATCGTCACGAACTCGAAGGGGAACCCGCCGGCGTCGCGCACGCCCTGCTTCGCCCGGCCCGCGAGGCGCGACAGCGGGAGGTTGCAGGGGGTGACCTCGTTCCACGACGAGGCGACGCCGATCTGGGGCTTGCCCCAGTCGTCGTCGGTCATCCCGACCGCTCGGAGCATCGCGCGCGCCGGCGCGCGCGCCGGGCCGTCGGTGACCTCGCCGCTGCGCGGCTTCATCGGATTCGGCGACGCGGGCTCCACGCGCCGAGCATACGGGCGCGTGCGCGGCGTCCCCGGGCTCAGCTGAGGTCCGGGAGTGCGCGACGCAGGCCGCGGACGGCCTGGGCGATGCGCGCCTCGTTCTCGATCAGCGCGAAGCGCACGAACCCCTCGCCCCCCTCGCCGAAGCCGATGCCCGGGGAGGTCGCGACCTGCGCGTCATTGACGAGCATCGTCGAGAACTCGAGCGAGCTGAGGTGGCGGTAGGGCTCGGGGATCGGCGCCCACACGAACATCGTCCCGCGCGGCGCGGCCACCTCCCAGCCGATGCGCCCGAGACCCTCGATGAGCTGGTCGCGGCGCTGCTCGTAGACCGCGTTGACCTGGGCGGGGTAGTCGGTGGCCTCGTTCATCGCGACGATCGAGGCGATCTGGATGGGCTGGAAGCTGCCGTAGTCCAGGTACGTCTTGAGCTTGGTGAGCGCGCCCACGATCTGGTCGTTGCCCACGAGGAACCCGACCCTCCAGCCGGCCATCGAGAACGACTTGGTGAGCGTGTAGAGCTCGACGGCGACGTCGCGGGCACCGGGGACCTGGAGGATCGAAGGTGGGCGGTACCCGTCGAAGCCGAGGTCCGAGTAGGCGAAGTCGTGCACGACGATCAGCTCGTGCTCGCGGGCGAAGTCGACCAACCGCTCCATGAACGAGAGGTCCACGCACGCCGTCGTGGGGTTGTGCGGGAACGAGCAGACCAGCACCCGGGGCTTGGGCCACGCCCGGCTCCACGCGTCCTGCATGCCCCCGAAGAACGCGTCGCCCGGTGAGGCGCCCTCCAAGGACCCTGGGTCGAGCATCGGCACGGTGACGACGTGCGCGCCGGCGAACAGGGGCCCGAAGATGTGGATCGGGTAGCTCGGTGAGGGCACGAGCGCGGTGTCGCCCCGGTCGAGCAGGACCCACATGACGTGGCTGAGACCCTCCTTGGCGCCGATCGTGTGGACGACCTCGGTGTCGGGGTCGAGCTCGACGCCGAAGACGCGCCGGTAGCGCTCGGCGATGGCGAGCCGGAGGTGCGGAATGCCCCTCGAGGCGCTGTAGCGGTGGTTGCGCGGATTGTGCGCTGCTTGGGCCAGCTTCTCGACGGCCACCGGCGGACTGGGAAGGTCGGGGTTCCCGAAGCCGAAGTCCACGATGTCGCGCCCCTCGTGGCGCGCGTCTTCGACGAGCCTCTTGATGTGCGCGAAGACGTAGGGGGGAAGCCCCTCGATGCGGCGGAACTCCATTGGGTGACGCTACTTGTCGCCGCCTTCGCGACGCGACGCCGCGCGCCGCTAGAGCAAGAAGCTGAACAGCGGGGAGCCTGGCGAGACCTGCTCGACGTGCAGCGGACTGGCGGCCATTCGCTCGAGCAGCCCTCCGAGGTCGCCGGCGCGCTCGAGCTCGATGCCCACGAGTGCCGGACCGGTCTCTCGGTTGTTCTTCTTGACGTACTCGAACGCGATGATGTCCTCGCCCTCTGCGAGCACGTCGTCGAGGAAGCGCCGCAGGCTCCCGGGCTCCTGGGAGAACGTCACCAAGAAGTAGTGCCGCAGCCCCTCGTAGAGCAGCGAGCGCTCGACGATGTCGGCGTAGCGGCTGACGTCGTTGTTCCCCCCCGAGACCACGCACGCCACGGTGCCGGGGCCGAGCGTCCCGAGCTCGCGCAGTCCCGCGGTCGCGAGCGCTCCGGCGGGCTCGGCGATGATGCCCTCTGACTGGTAGAGATCGAGCATCTCGGAGCACACCGCGCCCTCTGCGACGCTCACGACGTCGTCGACGAGATCGCGCACGAGGGGGTACGTGCGCTCGCCCACGCGCCCGACGGCCGCACCGTCGACGAAGGTGTCGACGTCCACGAGGTCCACGGGGCCACCCGCGTCGAGCGCCGCGCGCATGCTCGCCGCGCCGGAAGGCTCGACGCCGAGGATCTTCACGCCGGGGCGGTGGCGCTTCATCCACAGCGCGATCCCGCTGGCGAGCCCGCCGCCACCGATCGGCACGACGACCGCGGCGAGGTCGCGCCCGGCCTGCTCGGCGATCTCCACGGCGACCGTGCCCTGCCCGGCGATCGTGCGGTCGTCGTCGAATGGGTGCGCGTAGACCGCGCCGGAGGCGGCGCAGTCCGCGAGCGCGGCCGCGCTCGCCTCGTCGTAGGTCGCCCCGGCGAGCACGAGCTCGATCGAGGTACCGCCGATCGCCTCGATGCGCTGTCGCTTCTGGCGCGGCGTATTCGTCGGCAGGAAGACGCGGCCTCTGATGTCGAGCTCTCGGCACGCGAAGGCGACGCCCTGGGCGAAGTTGCCGGCGCTCGCACACACCGCACCGCGCCGCCGCTGGCCCTCGTCGAGCGAGGCGAGCAGGTTGTACGCACCCCTGACCTTGTAGGAGCGGCAGAGCTGGACGTCCTCGCGCTTGAGCAGGACGGGCGCCCCGATCAGCGAGCTCAGTCGGTCGCAGGGCTCGAGGGGCGTGCGCCGGACCACGCCCGAGAGCAGCGCGACGGCCCTCTCGACGCTGTCGGCGTCGAGGGCTGCACTCATCTCGGAATCGTAGAGGAGCTCGAATCGCCCCGAATCCGGGCCGGCGGCGATCTCGGTGCGCCGACCAAGGTGCTCGGGCGAGCACCGCCGATCACTCCGATGCAGACGTACCAGAAGCCTCAGGCACGAAACCGACCGCTGCGGCACCGATTGCTTGCAACGGGCAGCGTGCGCGCCCCCCCAGCACGCGCTTTCTTATCGGTTTTCACACAACAACCGGCATCTCGCGGGGCGCGGTGTGGGACGATTTTGGTAGCGGATCGGTCACCTCGACGTGCGCGGCCCGCGGCGGAGCGAACGCTGCGCGGTCGACGAGGAGAAGAGCGCTTGACGCTGACGGATGACACAGAGCTCCTAGACCGCGACCGGCGCCTCGTCGCCGAGCTGGCGGAGCCCGCCGCCGAGCTGTTCGAGCGGCACCTCTCGGTCGCCAAGACCTGGTATCCGTTCGAGGACGTTCCGTGGGACCGCGCCGCGGACTTCTCGCGCGACGAGTGGGATGAGGGCGTCTACCCGCTGTCGGACGGTGTTCGAAGCGCGCTTATCGTCAATCTGCTCACCGAGGACAACCTGCCGTACTACACGCACTCGCTGCTGGCCCCTATCGGCGATGACCATCCCTTGTGCGAGTGGTCGCGGCGCTGGACCGCAGAGGAGTGGCGGCACTCCGCGGCGATGCGCGACTGGATCCTCGCGACCCGTGCGCTTGACCCCTGGCGACTCGAGGACGACCGGATGGTGCAGATGTCCACCGGCATCGTGCCGTACTCCAAGACGGTCGCCAACATGCTCGCGTACGTCTCGTTCCAGGAGCTCGCGACGCAGGTCGCGCACCGCAACGTGGGCCAGTCGCTGGACCGGACGCTGCGCGGCAAGAAGATCATGTCGCAGATAGCAGGCGATGAGGGGCTTCACCACGCGTTCTACCGAGACCTCACGGGCGCGGCGATTGCACGCGACCCAAGTGCCATGCTCGTCGCGATCTCCAGCGTCCTGCGGGGCTTCAAGATGCCGGGCCAGGGCATCCCGGGCTTCGCGGCCCACGAGCGCGTCATCGCCGAGGCGCACATCTTCGACGCGGAGCAGTTCTTGCACCAGGTGGTCCAGCCGACACTGGCGGCGTGGGGCATCGACGAGCTGGACGGCCTCGATGCCGAAGGCGAGCGGGCGCGGGCGCGCATCGCGCGGACGGTCAGCGCCCTCGAGCGCGTCGTCAAGTTCCTGGACCAGACTCCCTAATCGCCCTCGGGGCCGCCGTGCCCGCGCGGGGCCGGCTTCGCGACGGATGCGGCACGCCGGCGCTGCTCCACGCGGGACCGGGTGATCCTCGATGCGGCCGCGGACCGCGGCTCTACGGCCGCGCACGCAGATGCGTGCCAAACCCTCTCGCAGTGCGCGATTCGGAATATGGTTCGATGCAGATCGGCGGCGGCCGCCGCCCACCGAGTTCGGCGGGCCGACGAGACGGACCGGGAGGGGTGCGTGGCAGCTGTGGACGTGCGCGGACTCTCTCACCAGAGCGTGCGCCGACGACACCATCTCGTGCTTCACAGGAACCGGGGCAACACGCAGGGAGTGCGCCAGTGGTCCTCACACTGATGGTCATCGGCGCGGCAATCGCGCTCGAGCCCATACCGCTGACGGCCTTCATCCTCGTACTCGCCTCGAAGCGGGGCGTGCGCAAGGGCGCGGCGTTCCTGTTCGGGTGGCTGCTGTCGCTCGCGGCCGTCGTGGCGATAACGCTGGCCGTGACGGGCAACAAGCCACCCGCGCCGAGCACCGCTCCTTCGACCGCGGCGCTCGCGGCGAAGATCGCCATCGGCGTCGTGCTGGTCTTCTTCGGGGTGCGCCAGCGCCGCCGAATGGGGCGACCGAGGCCGCCGAAGAAGCCGCCCAAGTGGCAGACCGGCATCGACAACATGTCGCCGCTGTACGCCCTGGGGCTCGCGCCGCTGACCCAGCCCTGGGGCCTCATCGCGGCCGGCGTGGCGGTGGTCGTCGATGCGAAGGTCTCGTCGTGGCAGAGCTACCTGGCGCTGTTCTTGTTCTGCGTGCTCGCGTCGAGCTCGTACATCGCGATGGAGCTGTACGCAGGGTTCCGGCCCGAGGCGGCCGACGCGTTCCTCGGGCGGTTGCGCACGTGGATCGACACGCACACCGATCAGGTGATCATCATCGTCTCGCTCGTGGTGGGGCTCTGGCTGATCGCCGACAGCATCTACGTCCTTGTCACCTGAGCCCGCGAGCGCAACGCCGGCGGAGGGGTCCTTCGGTGCCAGCGCTCCTCGTCGGCACCGCCCCGGTCAGCCCATGAAGGAGGACTTGAAGACGCCGGCGTGCAGGAGTACCTCGGCGACCAGGATGCCCGTCGCAGCGTTCGAGAGCGACGTTCGGGTCCAATACGACTCGGTACGTCGGCTCTCGGAGAGCGCGACGAGCTCGTGGACGCCCTCGTAGAGCTCACCCACGAATAGCGGACCGTCAAGGATCCGGACCTCTAGGTCCAAGAAGAGCCCAACCGATGGCGTTCGCACCGGCCAGTCGATTGGCGCCTTGTGTGCGAGCACGCTCAGCATCTCCATCGGGAGAATCGGTCGCCCCCATGGAGAACTCGCTGCCCCCTCCGCGGTGTACCAGGGGTGGGGCTCGGTGATCACGGCGAGCTTTTCGCGAAGTGTGAATGGGTACTTCGGGCCGTTCGGCTCGTCGAATCCAATCAACACAGGTTCGGGGAACTCAAGGCGTGCGCCCAGCTCGAGGCGGTCGAGCACGTGGAGTGCAGCAGGTGTGACGGTGGCTCCCAAGCGTTCGGCAAGCATGGTGGTCGAGTGGCGACCGACGTGTGCGGACCCGACGAGAACCTCGGTCCCGTCGTCCTTGTGGACCGCGACACTGGCGTCGTCTGGGCCGTGTGTCCGCAAAGATGCGCGAAGTCGGTCTCCCTCGAATGCCATGGAACGAAAGTGGCTGCTCACACAGCCCCCCTCGAACCATCTGCGTCCCCAAAGGGCGACTGCAAGAGGGTCGATCTGACTGAAGTGGGTCGGCCCCTCGATCGGGGCGGCGGACACGCCCATCGAGACAGCGACGCGCTCGTCGTGCATCCCTGCGGCACCCCCCAATCGCTGACCCTCTAGAAGTTGAACTGGCGACCTATATGGGCCGGAGATCTCAAGCGGGGTGTCGAATCTCGCAGAGGCTTCCACGGGGAGTGTCACCCAGCTGTGGCGGAGCGGGCGACGATGCTCGAGCGGAGTTCGTGCTTGACGATCTTGCCCGTGGAATTCTTCGGAAAGTCGTCGACGACTTCGAGGTGGGTGGGAATCTTGTATGTCGCGATCTTGCCCACGCAATACTCCCTCGCCTCGTCGAGGTCGAGGGACGCTCCTGGCCGCAACACGACGACGGCGGCGACGATCTCGCCCCAGTACGCGTCGGGCAACCCGATCACGGCCACTTCGTGCACGGAGGGATGGCCGCCAAGCGTGTCTTCAATCTCGTTGGGGTACACGTTCTCGCCACCGCGGATGATCATGTCGTTGCGTCGACCTGCGAGTCGCAGGTAACCCGCTGAGTCGTAGAAGGCGCAGTCTCCCGCGTGGAACCACCCCTCGGTGATGCTGCGGGCCGTGAGTTCAGGTTGGTTGAAGTAGCCGCTCATCACAGTGTCGCTTCGCGTGAAGATCTCGCCGATGTCACCGTGGGGGACTTCAACGCCCTCTTCGTCGCACAACTTGAGGTCGACCCCAAAGATGGGCTTGCCGATCGAGCCAAGCAGGGACACGTCATGCTCAAGCGCAAATCGATGATCTGCAGGAGTGAACATCGTCTGCCCCCCGGCCTCGGTGCCCGCACCGAATCCGTTGAACAGGTCGCAGTCGAACACGCTCAGCATTTCGTGGATCGTCGAAGGGGCGATCTGGGCGCCGCCGTACATGATGGCGCGCAACTGTGGGTAGCGCGAGGCGCGCACATCAGGGTGGCTGAGCAACGAAATGACCATTGAAGGAATCAGCATGCAGCGCGTGATGCCGCCTTCCTGCATCCACCACAGGACCTCGTCGGTATCGAACTGCGGGAGGATCAACGAGGACCCGCCGCGCGCGAGGAGATAGAACAGGTGCCCCATCCCGGAGATGTGGAAGAGCGAGGCACCGGAGTAGGCGAAGTCATCCTTTCGGAAGTCAAGGTCGATGATTCCCTGCATGGCGATGGCCTTGAGCATCCGCTGGGATTGCATGACACCCTTCGGTATCCCCGTGGTCCCGCTTGTCATGGGCATGGCGAGAATGTCGTCATCTACGGATTGAGATTCGACGACGCCTGGACCGACCGCGGACTCAATGAGTTCGCGGACACAGGCGGAGGTGCCGCCCGTCGGGCCATCCACCCCGCCGGTGAGCCGAAGGGTTTGCCCGAGACTGGCCCTGCCCGCCGTGATCGCATCCTCGTAGCGGGGACTCACGAAGAGAGCGGCAGGCTGTGTCGCGTCGAGCAGAAGACGAACTTCATCAGTTGCAAGGCGGAAGTTGAGTGGGACGATCGTGGTACCGAGACGCATCGAGGCGAGCATGAGCTCCATGTACTCGACCGAGTCGGTGGCCAGCGCCGCGATCCGGTCGCCGCGCTCCAGCCCGGCGTCACGAAGCGATCCCGCGAGCAGCGCCACGTCGGAGGCGACACGCTCGAAACTCAGTCGCTCGCGGTTCGCACGAACGAAGCACTGCCCCTCGGGATTGTGCCTGGCGTTGATCGTGATCCAGTCACTCGGACCGATGCCTGCCAGCTGCACGAGGGCTCCCTTCTCGGATGACGAGGCGGCGAACAAGCCGTCGCCCAGATCGTGTGGCTAGGATTGTATACAACATGGAAAGTTCGGGACGTGAAGCAGTGCGTCGGAGCGGGGCGATAGGTACAGGCCCGTACGAAGAGATCTACCGCCGCATCGTCGAGGGCGTCTACCCGCCCGGCCAGCGCCTCATCGAGCAGCGGATCGCTGAGGAGCTCGATACTTCTCGGACGCCAGTTCGAGAGGCAATCCATCGACTTGAAGCTGCGGGGCTCGTCGTCACGGAACGCAACCGTGGAGCGATTGTGCGCGAGACTTCAGCTGAGGAGTTGGTTGACCTTTACGAGCTTCGGCGCAGGCTCGAAGCGTTCGCCGCCGAACGCGCTGCGGAGCGAGCTGCGCCCGAGCAACTCGATGAGCTCGATATCGCGGCCGAAGGCTTTGGCAGAGCGCTCGCACGACGCTCAATCTCGGGCATCGAGAAGGTGCGCACCATGTCGGAGTGGAACCGGAGATTCCACAACGGCGTCGTCGCCGCCGCGAATCATCGGCGACTTGAAGAGATGTTGCGCCTCACGGTCGAGGCCCCGCTCGTCTTCCGCTCCTTTCGCTCGTACGACCCACGTGACTTTGAGCGCTCAGATCTCTTTCACCGGCTCATGGTGACGGCGATCCGCGAGGGCGACGGGGATCGGGCCGGACGATTGATGGCTGAGCACATAGACCAGGGCCGCGACGTGCTGCTGCGGGTGGCCGGCATGGTGAACGCGTCGAGCGCTACGGACGCCCCCTCGAGATCTGCAGCGCGATGATCGCCTCCACCGTCGGATGCTCGCGATCAACCGCGCTGCGAGACGTGACACTGCGCGACGGGCTTCAGGACGAGGCGTTCGTCGCGACCGCGGACAAACTGGCCCTCTTTGATGCGATCGTTGTGTCTGGTGTCACCGACCTCGAGCTGACATCGTTCGTGCGTCCTGACCGCATACCGGCAATGGCGGATGCCGAGGCGCTCGCGCACGCCACCGCCCACAGTCCGGTCGCGCGCTGGGGACTTGTGCTCAATGCCCGGGGCGCGCAGCGCGCAATTGACAGCGGGCTTGACCGACTCCAGTGCGTGGTATCCGTTTCAGAGTCGCACCAAACACGCAACGCTGGCCACGGCATCGAGGCGTTCTTTGCCGATCTCGACAGGATTGTCGAGATCGCTCACTCGATGCCGGACCGCCCTGTGGTGATCGAAGTGACGCTCGCTACGGCATTTGGCTGTCCTTACGAGGGGGCCATCTCCACCTCGGCCGTGCTCAAACTCGCCGAGCGCGCCCTCGCTGCGGGCATTGACGCTCTCAGCGTCGCGGACACAATCGGCACCGCAGTCCCCCCGGAAGTTGCAGACCTCGTGGCATCGCTCTCCCTGTTCGGGGTGCCTATTGGTGCTCACTTGCACGACACACGCGGCCTCGGCATTGCCAATGCGCTCACGGCGATCGAGTCTGGCATCGACCGTCTGGATGCCACGGTGGGGGGCCTAGGGGGCTGTCCGTTCGCGCCTGGAGCATCGGGGAACCTGGCCCTCGAAGATCTCGTGCACTGCCTTGAAGCGATGGGGGTGCCCACCGGCATTGACCTCAGTGCCCTGCTTGATGCAGCCTCACTCGCGTGCTCGCTCGTGGGGCGCGAGGTTTCAAGCCACGTCGGGATCGCCGGGCCGCGGTTCGTTCCCCTCCAGACGCTCCCTTCGTGAGCTCCCCCACAAGGCGCGACGCGCCGAGCCTTGAGGAGGTCCTCGAGCACGTTCGGTTGTTCTACGAACGCAACTGCCCTCCCAGACGCGCGTCGAGCGATTGGGGCGTCGGTGACGACTCCGTGGTGGGCTCGGTCTTCGCAGCCGACGCCAAAGACGATTCGGGGATCCTCGCCGCGCGCAAGTTCCAGGCTTCGTTGTTTGACGAAGGGTTCGCATGGTTGCGCGGACCCCCTGAGTTGGGCGGCTGCGGGTTCGATCGTGACGGCGCGCGTGCCATTGCGGAGATCGCCTCGCGTTTCGAAGCGCCGGACACCTCCTGCTTCTACGTGGGACAGCACATCGTCTCGCCGGCGCTCGTGGTCTACGGAACGGCGGCGCAACGCACGCGCTGGCTCACGGCACTTTGGCGAGGAGATGCCATCGGCTGCCAGTTGTTTTCGGAGCCCGATGCCGGCTCGGACCTCGCTTCGGTCCGAACCTCCGCGCACCGGGTCACGGGCGGCTGGTCCATATCCGGGCAGAAGGTCTGGTCCTCGGGCGCGCACTTGAGCGATGTCGGCGAGCTTCTGGCGCGGACCGATCCCGACCGCTCGTTGCGACACAGAGGACTGACCATGTTCCTCTTGGACATGACCTCGCCCGGAGTCACGGTCCGTCCATTGCGCCAGATGACGGGCAACGCCCACTTCTGCGAAGTGTTCTTCGAGGACGTCTTCGTGCCCGAGGCCGACGTGCTGGGCGAGGTGGGACAGGGGTGGTCGGTCGCACTGACGAGCCTGAATAGCGAGCGCGACGGTTTCGAGGGCATTGGAGAGGACCTCTTCTTGGACCCGCTCGGGCGGTTCATCCAACTTGTTGCTGCCCGAGGCGCTGGAGCGGACCTGAAATTTCGCGACGCCGCGGTCCGCTCGTTGGTCGAGGGGCGCCTGGTCGAGCTGCTCGCAGCACGGATCGACCAGGCGCCCACTCCCGCGCTGGAGGCTGTTGGTTCCTCCATGGTCAAGTTGGCCGCGACGTCGGCGAACTTCGCCCTCGTACAGCGAGTCGCCTCGGTGCTGGGCTCGTCGGTGATCGCAGACAGCGGGGCCTGGGGCACCTTCTGCTGGTCACGGATGCTCCTGGGCGTGTTCGCACCCCGAATAGCGGGCGGCACTGACGAGATCCAGAGGAACCTGATAGCCGAGCGTGGGCTCGGGCTCCCTCGTGAAGCTAAGCCATGACACCACGGTGAGGAAGCCTGCGACGACGGCGGCGGTCATGTTCGAGCCAGGGGCGGACCTCGAGGTCGTGAACCTCGAGGTCGACGAGCCCCATGACCGTGAGATCACCGTGCGTCTCGCGGCATCGGGCATCTGTCACTCGGACTTGACGACGCAAGATGGGACGCTCGCGAGGCTCCCGTGCCCCATGGTGCTCGGCCACGAAGGAGCGGGTGTCGTCGAGGCGATCGGTCCGAAGGTCGAGCGCGTCGCTGTCGGCGACCACGTCGTGCTCGCCTCCGCACCGAAGTGCGGTGAGTGCTTCTACTGCCGGCGTGGCCAGCCGACGCTTTGCGAGACGATCCGGCTCTTGCGCACCGGCGGCCTGCTTGATGGCACCACACGGCTTGCATACGGAAGCGTGTCCATACACCAGCTGAGCTTCACCGGCACGTTCTCGGAGCGCGCGGTCGTCCCCGACATCGCCGCGACCAAGATCCCCGACGAGGTACCTCTCATTGGCGCAGCGCTTCTCGGATGCGCAGTGGTCACGGGATATGGGGCCGCGACTAGGACCGCGCACATCGAGAAGGGCGATGCCGTCGCGGTGGCGGGCTGCGGCGGCGTGGGACTCAGCGCGATCTTGGGCGCACGGGCCGCAGGGGCGACCACAGTGGTCGCGGTCGACTTGAATCCCGACGCGCTTGAGCTCGCGCACGCGTTGGGTGCGACCGATTGCGTGCTCGCGGGGACTGACGCGACGGTGCGTGATGTGCGCGCGAGGACGTCGGGTCGCGGCGTGGATGTGGGAATTGAGGCGAGCGGTGCATTGCATTCGGCGACCGACATGCTGGAGATGACCAGGCCAGGAGGTGAGGTCGTCTTCGTCGGCATGCCCGGGCGTGGCACGATCCCGCTCGACCTGCAGCGCGCAGTCATCTCGGGACAGCGCACGTTGCGAGGTTGCGTCTACGGCGGCGTCGACATCGATATCGACGTGCCTCTGCTCGCGTCGCGGTACGCCTGCGGCGAACTCCCCCTCGACCAGCTTGTGACGCGCACGGTCAGGCTCTCGGAGATCAACACGGCAATGTCGCAACTGCGCGAGGGCCAACTTGGGCGCACGTTGATCGTCTTCGACTGACACAGGTCCCAAGCCTCACGCAAGGTCCGGTCCGCCGATCACAGACGCCTCGGCCAATGCGGCCAGCTCACTCGCGCCGCAGCCTGCGAGAGAGGTGAGCACGTCGGCAGTGTCCTCGCCGAGCGCGGGGCCGAGCCACCTCACCTCACCGGGCGTCCGAGAGAACTTGGGAACGATTCCTGTGATCGGAAGTGAGCGGCCGGCCTGGTCGACGGCGTCCAGAACCATCTCACGAGCAAGATACTGGGGGTCCGTGAGCATGTCCTCGACGGTGAAGATCCGGTCCGCTGGGACACCGTGCGCGTCAAGCACCTCGAGCAGCGACTCAGCGGTCGTCGTCGAGGTCCACGCGCCCACGAGCTCGTCGAGCTCTGCCATGTGCTCTCCGCGTGCCTCGTGCGTGGTGAACCGCGGATCCTTCACCAGATCGTCGCGCCCCATGGCGTTGCAGAGTCGGGCAAAGACAGAGTCTGCGTTTGCTGCGATTATGACCTCCGCGCAATCGGCGGTCGGATAGGCGTTCGATGGGGCCACGCCGGGAAGCACCGCGCCGGTGCGCTCGCGGCGCACGCCGGCGACCGCGAAGTCAGCCATCGAGGACTCCATCAGCGCCGCGACCGATTCGTAGATCGCGACGTCCACCTCCTGTCCGGCGCCTGAGACCCGAGCTTCGGCGAGGGCGGCAAGCGCGCCGATCACACTGAACATCGCAGCGAGCGAGTCTCCGAGACTGATTCCCGTGCGAACGGAACGCCGACCGCGTTCACCGGTCGTGTGGCGGATCCCGCCGACCGCCTCGCCGATCGAGCCGAATCCCGCGGCGGACGCGCGCGGACCCGTCTGGCCGTAGCCAGAGACATGGACCATCACGATCCTCGGATTGCGAGCGGACAGCTCCGCGTAGTCGAGCCCCCAATCTGAGAGGCGACCTGGGCGAAAGTTCTCAATGACGATGTCGCAGTGCGACGCGAGTGCACGAACGAGCTCTCGACCACGCTCGTCACGCAGGTCAATGCTGACTGAGCGCTTGTTGCGCGCGATGCTTGGCCACCACAGTCCCTCGCCGCCGTGGACAATGCCCCAGCGGCGCATCGGGTCCCCGGCTCCTACGGGCTCGACCTTGATCACCTCGGCCCCGTAGTCCGCGAGCAGCTGGCCAGCGAACGGCCCGGCGATGAAGCTGCCTAGCTCGAGGACGCGAACACCGTGAAGTGGTCCAGATCGCTCGGCAGGGGCCCCCGAGGGGCTGACGGTGGACATCAGACGGCCGTGATTGTATGCGATCGCTTCCGACACCACGCCCAGATACGCGTCGGGCTTGCACATGGTTGACCGATTGCATACAATCCGAGTCCTAACGGGGGCCAGCCGAACGAGCGGGCTCGGAGTCCAGTTCTAAGGGTTACTCAGAAAATGACCCTTCCTTCGCCAACCTGCCCCGGAATGATGCCCCCGGGCGGCTTCGAACTGGGTGCCGGACGGTGGCTTCCCAAGTGGACAGGTCAGGCAGAACACCACGAGCTCACAGCGCACCTGGCCGCGCTGGAGAGAGTGAAGAACCTTTATTCACAAGGGTATTTGGGAGTGGCCGAGGGGCCGTTGCGAGCCGAGCCGGGCGCTGAGCTGGGCGACCTAGGACACTGCCGGCTGGGCCTGGACGACCGGGCTTTGACGTCTCACAAAACTGAGGGTATGTTGAACTTCGCTGTTCCGGGGCACGACTGCCCGGAAGTGAACCGGGGGGATCGCATGCGAGCGGAGCGTCGCCAGTCCATCCACCGCTCGACGCTCGACGTTGGTGTTCACCTCGCTGGGCCGGCCGTCGTGCGCACGGGCCGAGCGCAATGACCACCCACCTCGCGCCGAAGATGGGCGTAGATCAAGCCGTGGAGTCCCTGCACGAGTTCCTGCGAAAGTGGGCGTGCCGTCCGATCTCTGCGGGCGGGGACATCACCAACGATGAAGTGGTGAGCCTGGCGCGTGGGGCTGACGTGGACGAGGCAGACGAGCTGCGATCCGCGAAGCAATGGCAGGCGGCGCTGTTCGACGCCGGATTCGCATGGCTGGAAGGCCCGCACCAGTACGGAGGGCTCGAGCTCTCGGGGCACGACGCGCGCAAGCTTCGAAAGGTTCTTGCGAGTTACGAGACGCCGAACACTTCGTGCTTCGTGGTGTCGCACAACATCGTGGGACCGACCATCTGGGCACACGGCACCGAGCAGCAGCGTGAGAGATGGCTGCGCTCGCTGTGGCGAGGGGACGAGATCTCCTGCCAGCTGTTCTCGGAGCCCGACGCAGGATCCGACCTCGCAAGTCTGCGCACGGAAGCTCGTCGAGACGGAGACGAGTGGGTGCTCACCGGACAGAAGGTCTGGTCTTCGGGAGCCCACTACAGCCAGGTCGGCGAGATCCTGGTGCGCACGGGTTCGCCCGAGGACCGGCACCGCGGCATCACCGCGTTCCTCATCGACATGGGCGCACCGGGCATCACGTGTCGTCGAATCCATCAGATGGGAGGGGGCAGTCACTTCAACGAGGTGTTCCTCGACGAGGTGCGCGTGCCCGACGCCAATCGGTTGGGTGATCTGAACGACGGGTGGCGTGTTGCGATGACGACGCTCAACTCTGAGCGCAGCCTTCTCGCGGACGAGTCCCTGGGCGCCGTCAACCAGCCCGTCGCGCGGCTCGTCGAGTTGGCTCGGCGCGTTGGCCAGCTCGATGAGCAGGCCGTCCGCGAGGGCTTGGCCGAGGCATGGGGTCGCGGAGTGATCCTCGAGGCGACCGGAGCGCGCATGGAGAGCGACGATCCTTCCCTGCAACCCCCCGCGTCCGTGGCAAAGCTGATGTTGGTCGACGATCTCGGCTTCTACGGCGAGCTTGCCGGTCGCATCGCGGGACCATCAATGATCGCCGACACCGGAGACTGGGGCACGTATTCGTGGTCCCAGCTCGTCTTGACGTCGCCTTCGCAACGAATCGCGGGGGGAACCGACGAGATCCAGCGCAACATCGTCGCCGAGCGCGTGCTCGGGCTCCCTAAGGAAACCAACCCGACGAAGAGGGATGCACCATGATCACCGGACAGCAGTACCTGGAGTCGCTCGATGACGGTCGCGAGGTGTACCTGCGCGGCGAGCGGGTGGCCAACGTGGCATCGGACCCGGCGTTTAAGCCGACCATAGACGCGGCAGCGGAGGGCTACGACCGCTATTACAGCGAGGAGCCGGGCGCAACTGCCCCGTACTACGACATCTCGAGATCGGTCGAGGACTTGCGCGAGCTCGAGAAGGTCCAACTGACCTGGGACATGCTGTCGACTTCCACTGCGACGGGCATCAACGCACTCATGACCGCTTCAAGCCGGATGCGACAGGCCCTACCTGACCACGCCGATCGCGCGACGGCGTGGCTCGAAGACGCAAAGGCTCGCGACATCAGATGTGTGCAGACGATCACCGACGCGAAGGGCGACCGCTCGCTGTCGCCCGGGAAGCAGGAGGACCCGGACGCGTACGTCCGGATCGTCGAGCGCCAACGAGACGGCATAGTCATCCGTGGAGCGAAGCTGCACATCACTTCCGCGGGTCTCTCGCACGAGCTGTTGGTGATGCCGACCAAGCGCATGAAGCCCGGCGAGGAGGACTGGGCCGTCACCTGCGCGGTGCCGGTCAATGCTCCCGGCGTAAAGATCGTCAACGTCACCTATGCGCCACCTGCCGACCTGGATTGGCGCGAGTACCCCGCGAGCGCGGCAATTGGCACGACCGAAGGATTCGTCATCTTTGACGACGTCTTCGTGCCGACCGAGCGCGTCTTTCTCGACGGTGATGTCGAGTTCTCGGCAACCTTCGCACACTCGCTGGGCCTGTGGGAGCGGCTCGGGAGCCTTGGACACTATGTCGAGCTCGCCGACACCATCGTGGGGTTCGCCCAATTGATCTCCGAGGCGAACGGTACGACAAGGATCAGTCACGTCAAGGAGAAGATCGGCGACCTGATCGTCTACGCAACGATGCTGCGCGCATCGCTCGAGGCGGCGATCACGAACGCGACCTTCACCCCTGAGGGTTGGGCGACTCCGAACGAGTTGTTCACCAATGCCGCGAAGTTCTACGCGGCCGAGCAGTACGCAGTGATGGTTCGCAACCTCCATGACATCGCAGGCGGCTCGACTCTCACGGCCCCCACGCTGCGAGATCTCGAGAATCCCGAAGTTGGCCCGTTTGTGGCGAAGTACATGAAGACAATGTCCGGCGTCGAGGGCGCCTACCGCACCAAGTTGTTTCACGCGATTCGAGACTTCACGGCTGACGGCGTGGGCGCATGGCAGCTCGTCACGATGCTCCAGGCCGGCGGCGGCCTGTTCGCCCAGCGTGTCGTTGCGACCAAGCACTACGACATGGAGCACGCCCGCACGCTGGCGCGGCGCGTCGCAGGAGTCGACGAGGGCGCATGACTCCTCTCGCGGATGTGGTTCCGAACGTCGCATTCATCGATCAGCTCGATGCTCGCGCCAGGTCGGTGCTTGAGACCATGGGGACGTCGCGCGCGGTGCGCTATCTGCGCAGCGATCCAGTCCCTGATGAGGTACTGGAACTACTCGTCTGGGCGGCGACCAGAGCCTCGAGTGCGGACAACTCCCAACCGTGGTCGTTCGTACTCATCACTCGGCCCGAAGTGAAGAAGGAGATTGCCGAGGGCGTCTCGGGATTCCTCGCGACCATCGCGCAGATGGCACCTACGAGCGACCAAGTGCGCACACGCACGCGCACGGGGGCAGTGCACCTGCTTGAGCACCTCACTGATGTGCCGGCGTTGATCGTGATCTGCGGACGCGATGACTATCCCGCCGAGGCGCCCGAGGAGATGTACCTGTGGGGGTCTCTGCACGCTGCGGCGCAAAACATGGTCGTGGCCGGCCGAGCGATGGGGCTCAGCGTCGTGCTGACGATGCTGCATGTCGCTGCACCACGCAAGGTGCGCGCCGCGCTGGCTCTGCCTGATGATCAGAAGATCGGCGCCGTCATGGCGGTCGGCTGGCCACAGCGGGCCTTTGGACCTGTGGCACGCAAGGAGCTTGGGGAGGTGATCCATCGTGAGCGTTGGTGAGTCGCGTGCAGCCTCGACGCGTCGCGCGCCCGTGGATGGGTACCGCCCGTCCGGCGAGATCGATGCGGCAGTCCGCCACGTACATGAAGCAGTGCGTCGATACGGCGGTTCGCGGGCAGTTCTCGGCCCGAAGGCCTCGCGAACCCGCCAGCGGCTACTAGATGTGGGCCTCGAACTCTTCGATGACCGGGGTTACTTGAACACCACCACCGCGATGGTTGCGGAGGTCGCAGGGGTCTCGGAGGCGACGTTCTACCAGTACTTCCCCGATCTCAAAGGCCTGGTGCTGGCGCTCGCGGAGAACAACGTCGTCGAGATGCTGCGCTCCAACGCGGACGTCTGGGAGCCCACGACCGGTCGGATAGGTCTGCGCCGAATGCTCGCGGCATTCGTGCGGCTGTACTTCGAACACCTCACGTTCTTCCGCCTCTGGGAGCAGGTCGTCCAGATTGACGAACGAGTGGCGATGCTGCAGCGCGACTTTTGGTCTGGTCACAAGCGACGTTTCGAAAAGACATTGCGGCGAGGTGCGGAGCTCGGCGTGGTCCGTGACGACGTCGCTCCTTCCGAGCTCGCGCGTGCGATGACGCTGATGACCGCCAAGTACTGCAATGACGTCGCGATATTCGACCCGCCGACCGAGCCCATCAGTGAGGACGAGGTTGTCGACACACTGACTTCGATTTGGGCTGACGCCATAGGCCTGGTGGAGATGTCCGAATTGCGCCGATCCGGCGGTGTTGCGCGCGCGACCGAGGGCGTGTCAAAGCCGCCGCGGCACGCACCGGCGAAGAGTCGTGCCCGGCCACCGAGAGAACCTCGGTGATCGGTCGTGCCCAATGAAGGTTTCGTCCGAGAAGGGAGGTTGAGGCAAGTCAGCCAAGGAACTTGTTGACGTACGTGCGAGATGCATCTGCCCGTCAACAGGGGGGAGTCGCCCAGTCCGGGCGGTAAGCGTGTACTCGTAGGAGGAAGAAAGTTGAAAGCTTCACTCAAGAGGAGCCGGATGACGGCTCTGATCGTGGCGGGGGGCCTGACGGTGTCAAGCCTGTCCGTCTTTGGTGCGGGTGCGCTCGCACAGTCGGCGGGTGCGAGCACAGCTCCGCGCAGCCTGGCGACGATCCAGGCGGCTCTGAACAAGCTCGCCCAGCCGAAGGTTGCGCAGCCAATGCCGACAAAGCCCGTGAAGGTGGGCAAGCACAGCGTGGCGGTCATCTCGGTTGGGCAGGCAACGTCGGGCGCGAAGGACACAGCAACGTTCCTGCAGCAGGCAATCAAGGTGGCGGGCTGGACTGCACCCCCGACCTACGACGGCCAGTTCTCGCCGACGGTGTGGTCAACGGACATCGAGACGGCGGTCAACAACGGGGCGCAGGCGATCTTCCTGATCGCGATCAACCCGCTGGCCGTCTCAAGCGCGCTACAGCAAGCGGCGACCAAGAACGTCAAGGTCATCTGTGTGTTGTGCGGGCCTCCTAGCGCCTATGCGGCGTTCCCCAAGATCGTTGGTGTCGAGCCGTCTCCAGGCAACATCGGCGTTGCTCAGGCAGACTGGGTGATCGTCGACACCAAGGGCAAGGGGAAGATCTGGGTCTATCAGGACAACGAGTTCGCTGAGACCGTCGCGCAGACGGGCGCTGCACTCCACCAGCTTGCCGTCGCGTGCCCGGGGTGCAAGGTGCACACGGCGCAGACCCAGGCAGGTGACGAACTTGTACCAGGAATCCCTGTCCTGACGAGTGTGTTGAGCGCGAATCCGAAGGGCTCCATCAACGACATCATCGCTCCTTACGACGGTGCCGCTGCTGCGTTCTCCACGCTCGCGAACTCTGATGGCCGCTCGGAAATCCACTTCGTCGGCTATGCGGGACTGCCTGTGTTCTTCAATCAGGTCCGTGCGGGCTCACCTCCAGGGTCCAAGGCCGACATCTCGATCCCGCTGCCGTTCATGGCGTGGTCGGCGGTTGACGAGGCGGCGAGGATGCTCAATCACCTGCCTACTTGGAACGCAAACAACCTGAATGTCGCGGTCATCGACAAGGCCGATGTCGCGAAGTTCAACGCGTCCCTGCCCTACGTGGCGCCGACGGTGGCCTACCAGACCATCTACAAGCACCTGTGGGGACGGTAGGAACCCCCTCCTCGGTGGTCGCCGGTTCGCCGGCGGCCACCGAGGCCCACGGGCCGCTGCTTCAGTTCGAGGGCGTCTCCAAGAGGTATGGCAATCACTGGGCACTGCGCGCCGCGACCCTTTCGATCGACTGCGGCGAATTCGTGGGACTCGTCGGCCCCAACGGCGCCGGCAAGTCAACGATGCTCAAGATCCTCGATGGCGTGATTGCCCCGGACGAGGGTCGCGTCCTCTATACGGGCAAGCCGATGGATGGGTCCACGCGCGGCAAGGTCGGCGTGGTCCATCAGGACCTTGGTCTCATCGAGTCGATGACCGTTGCGGAGAATCTCGTACTGGGGGGTTCGCCCACACGCTCAAGATTCGGGCCGTTCCTCGACCTGAGCCGCGAACAGGACCTGGCTGACGAGGCTCTCGTCTCGGTCAACTTGGACCCGGCAATCGCTCGACGGCCGGTCGCCGAGCTCACCTTGGGTGAGCAGACGCTCGTCGCGGTCGCGCGGGTTCTCGTGCGGGGCGCCGAGATCGTGGTCATGGACGAGGCGACCAGCTCGCTGTCGCCCGCCGAGTCGCGCTGGCTCATCCAGACGCTCCGCGAGCGAGCGAGGTTGGGAGCCGCCGTAGTCATGGTCAGCCACAAGCTGTCTGAGATCACGGACTCGGTGGATCGAGCGGTGGTCGTCGTCGACGGCCGCATCGCGGCGGACGTGCGGACGTCAGAGGTCACGCCGGACCAACTGGTCGCGTTGATGACAAAGGAGCCCTCGGAGTTGCTTCGTCCGGGTGGCCGCGGCGCTGCGGGGTCAGCGGGCGAGCCCGTGCTTGAGTTGCGCGCAGCGTGCACTCGCCGCGCCGGACCCTTCGACCTGACGGTGCACGCGGGCGAGATCGTGGGGGTGACGGGCCTGATCGGCTCGGGGCTCTACGACCTCGCCTTGCTAGCCAGTCGCCAGGCCAAGGCCCGCTCTGGCTCCGTCACGCTTGTCGGTGGCGCAACGGTCGGGTACCTCCCGCCCGATCGTCTGCGCGAAGCGAACTTCACCTCGGACACCGTCGAGCGCAATCTGACGATCGCGAGCCTGCGTCGATGGGAAGGGCCGCTCGGGGTGCTGCGCTTGCACCGGATGGCTTCGGACGCAGAGCGGATGCACCGATCACTTCGTGTCACACCGTCGCGACTCGACGCGCTGCAGAGTTCGCTTTCCGGTGGCAATCAGCAGAAGGTGCTAATGGGCCGATTGCTTCTGCGCGCCCCAAACCTGCTCGTACTGACCGAGCCGACTCGCGGAGTGGACATCACGACCCGGGCGGAGATCTACCGGCTCATTCGTGAGCAGCGCGAGGCCGGTGTGGGGATCCTTGTCGTGTCTTCGGACGTGGGGGACCTGATTGAGCTGGCAGATCGTGTCGGTGTGGTCGAGGACGGCGCATTGCACACGGTGCGGCGTGCCGACGAACTCAGCGAGACCGAGCTCGCGAGGCTGGTGTGAGCGGTGCGACCGACACGAAGAGGAGCGAGATGACCAACGACGGTCCGGCTGCCGCGGGCGATACCTCGCAGGACGCTCTGCCACTGCGCGCGACGGGAGGGATCACACTTCGCGAGACGCTGATCGGCTCAGCCACGCTCTTTGCGTTCGTCGTCATCATCTTCGGCGTCTACGGCGCGTGGCTCGGTGGGAAGTTCCTCAACAACTCCACACTCTCGTTCTTCATCTACGAGAACGTTCCGCTGTTCCTCATCGCGATCGGCGTGACGATCGTGCTGGCGTCGGGGCAGTTCGACCTCTCCGCGGGGTTCCTCGCGACTCTCTGCACCTTCCTCACGATCGGTCTCTATGTGAATCAGGGGATACCGCTCGAGCTGGTCATCCCGATCGTGTTGGCGGTCGGGATCCTCGCGGGACTTCTCAACGCGTTTCTCGTCAACGTCTTCCAGCTCAATCCGTTCATCGCAACTCTTGGCACCGGTGGGATCTTCCTGGGCCTCTACACGCTCTATGGGAACGGGTCGGACATCACCTTCACGGCCACTCCCTCGACGACGCACGCCAGCCAGTGGTTCACAGGAATTAATGGACTTGGGTCGTATTCCGCCAAGGCGAACATCGTCGTCGTCTGGGTGCTCCTCGTGCTGCTCGTGCTGGCCGCATGGAGCGTCGTGTCACTGCAGTTCCGTCATTCCAACAGGCTGGCGGTCCGGAGCGTCTCGGGAGTCGTCGCGGCACTCGTGCTCGCGGGCCTCGCGTACACCGGATTCCCGTCGGAATTCAACTGGACCATGGTCTTGCTGCTCTTCGTCGCACTCGCGAACTGGGCCGTGCTTCGCTTCACGCGATTCGGGCGCAGCATCTACGCCACGGGTGGGAACCCGGTCGCCGCACGGCTCTCGGGCATCAAGGTGAACCGAATGACGACGCTCGCCTTCGTGGCCTCCGCGTTCTTCGCTGCGGCCGCGGGTGTGATCCTCGCAGCAGACCAAGGAACGGCGGTCCCGGGAATCGCTGACAACTACCTACTTCCCGCCTACGCGGCCGCATTCTTGTCGACCGTCATCTTGTCGCACGGTCGCTTCCACATCTGGGGCGCCCTCGTAGGAGGCACGGCGCTGGTCTACATCAACCAGGGCCTCGCCACCGGCGGGGTTTCGTTCCTGTGGACCAACCTCATCAACGGCATCGTGCTCATTGTTGCCGTCTCGGTGTCGACGGGCCTGCGGCGGCACCTCAATCGCTAGGAGACGAAGTGACCACCCTGTCGACCCCCGAACTTGCCGAGCTGCGAAGCGTGACCGAGGACTACGTCCGCGGCGCCGGCGAAGACAACGTCGGGCAGCGCGCGCCGGCGGACGGTTTCGCGTTCGACCGGGCGACGTGGAAAGCGTCGGCACGCGCACTCGGGCTCCCCGGCGTGCTCGTGCCCGAGGCATTTGGGGGGCTCGGGTTTGGGCTCGGGGAGTCGCTGTCGATCTGTGAGGTGCTCGGCGCGATGCTGCACCGGGGCCCGTTCCTTTCGAGTGCCGTGGTTGCCACCACCGCGCTCTCTGCAGCGGGCGATGCCGCCAGCGAGCTGCTCGGCGCACTGAATACGGGCGAGGAGGTCGCCGTGCTCGTGAGTGACCTTCTGCCACCATCCCGCGCGCAAGTGCACTTCGCGACCGGCCCGGATGACGACTCCGCCATCAATGGCACGGCGCCCCTGGTTGTCGGGGCCGCTGAGGCCGACGCACTCATCGTCCCGGTGCGCGCGGCGAGTGGGATCGAGCTTCGGATCGTGCGCGCCGACGCGCCGGGCGTCACTGTGGCAGCGTTGCGCTCATTGGACCTCACCCGTCCACTGTCGCTCGTGCAGCTCGATGGCGCGCGGGGAACGACCGTGGCATCGGGCGCGATGGCGCGTGAGGCACTGAGCGCCGCGACGGTCGCAGGACACCTCGGTCTTGCCGCGGACTCGCTGGGGTGCGCATCGCGCGCATTGGCGATGACGGTGGAGTACGCGGGCCAGCGAGTCCAATTCGGGCGCTTGATCGGCTCGTTCCAAGCGGTCAAGCATCGCTGCGCCGATCTTCTCGTTGCGATCGAGCGCGGGCGCTCCGCGCAGTTCGCCGCGCTCGGTGCACTGGGTGGGGGAGCCGAGCGCCGCCAGCAGCACGCCTCGCTCGCGAAGACCGCCGCCGCCGACGCGGCGTTCGTCGTTGGCCGAGAGACGGTTCACCTTCACGGCGGGATCGGATTCACCTGGGAGCATCCCGCTCATCTCTTCTACCGGCGCGGCACTGCGAACCAACTGGTCTATGGCCGTGCGGCCGACCACCATCAACAGATCGTCGAGACCCTCCTGGGTGCGACGTCGACAGAAGGGAACACCCCATGATCCTTGTCACCGCGGAGATCACCTCGAAGCCCGGCTGTGAAGCGGCACTCGCCGACCTCGTAACGTCCGTGCTGGCCCCGACGAGGGAGGAGCCCGGTTGCTCCAGCTACACGTGCGGGCGCAGCGTGGAGGATCCATCCGTCTTCTACTTCACTGAGTTGTGGGAGGACATGGATGCCCTTCGCGCACACACGCGAACTGAGCACATGGGCGCGTTCGGCGCCGCCGTGGGCGAGTTGGCGGATGCGACGGTGATCGACTCGCACGTCATCGAGTCCACGCGCCGTCTCGCCCCGAGGCCTGAGGGCTGATGGCTGGACGCCTTGATGGGGTCTGCGCGGTCATCAGCGGCGCGGCGCGCGGACAGGGTGCCGCCGAGGCTCGGGCGTTCATTGCCGAGGGCGCAAGCGTGGTGCTTGGGGACGTGCTCGACGACGAGGGTGTCGCACTCGCTGAGGTGCTCGGCGAGCGGGCCTGCTATGCCCACCTCGACGTTCGCGATGAGAGCGACTGGGCCACGGCGGTTCGCACCTGCGAGGAGCGCTTCGGGCTCGTCGGGGCCTTGGTCAACAACGCGGGCATCTTGGAGCGCGGGCGCATTGACCAGATCGGGCCTGACGACTTCGTTCGCACTCAGGACGTGAACGTCCTGGGCACCTTCCTTGGGATCCAGGCGGTGCGATCCTCGATGACGCAGCGAGGAGGCGGGTCGATCGTGAACATATCCTCGGTTGGCGGGATGCTCGGTGCGGGCGCGGCGTGCGCCTACATCACGAGCAAGTGGGCCGTGCGGGGGTTGTCCAAGTCGGCAGCGTCGGACCTGGCGCGATTTGGGATTCGGGTGAACTCGGTGCATCCCGGCGCAATTCGAACGCCCATGATCCTCCAGGACGACGCTGAGGAGGCTGCGTTCGTCGCAGCGAACAAGCTGCGCCTTCCGATCCGGCGTGTTGGCCTCCCCGACGAGGTGGCTGCCGCCGTGGTCTTCCTCGCCTCGCCAGAGGCGTCGTATGTCACTGGCGCCGAGCTGGCAGTCGATGGGGGCTGGCTGATCACCTGACGCCACGCAGCTCGCGGGGCGAACGACCAAGGAGCAATCGATGCCACGACTACGGCAGGTGCACCGATCGGAGATCACTGACGAGACGATCCTGGCGATGTACAGCCAGCTCTTCGGCGATCGCGACCCGGTCGATGAACCTGGCACGGCGACGGGGACCCCGGGCGACTGGTGGACCGTCTTTGCGCTCGTGCCCGACGTATTCAAGCACGCGGTCCGGGGATTTGGTCTCTACCGGTCGTCGCGGAGGGTGCTGCCGCCCGAGCTTCGCGAGCTGGGCCAGACGAGGGCTGGCTGGGCGGTGGGTAGTCAGTTCGTGTTCTCGCAGCACTGCAAGTCGTGCAGGGCACTTGGACTCTCCGAGGAGAAGATCGCCGCGATCCCGGCATGGCAGACCGCGACGTGCTTCACACCCGTGGAGCGCGCGGTTCTCGCGTACACCGATGCTCTGAGTCTCGACGGAGGCCGCGTCGCCGACGGCGTCTTCGCCGAGCTGAAGGCAAATCTCAGTGACGAGCAGATCCTCGAATTGACCTACATCTCATCGCTCTACGTGATGCACGCGATCATGAGCCGCGCGTTGTGCACGGAGTTCGACAATGTCCCCGATTCCATCGTCGAGGTCCCGGGACCTCACGGGAGTCTGGGCTCGCGCGACGTGGGAGCGGACATCTCGCTCAAGGGAGAGTCCGACTGACTGGCGGCCACCGCAGCGCACGGACTCCATGTGCGAACACTTGCTGGATGACGCGGTGATTCGCACCGGCTTCGACGGCTGGAGGGTTAGAGCTGATCACTCGTCCGAGTTTGTGAGTGGCGAGGAGTGAAGCACGAGCGTCGGCTCCGGAATCTCACCAGGTTCGGCGACGATTTCAGGATCCCCGCGCGCGCACGCCTCGCCCGAGGTGGTGGGGCTAGTAAGAATCGAACTTACGACCTCAGCATTATCAGTGCTGCGCTCTAACCGACTGAGCTATAGCCCCGAGGAACGCCAGATCGTACACCAGGGTGCCGGCACGCTCCTTGGCGACGACCTCATACCGCGGCAGGCACAATCTTGACGCTGGCATCCGCCGCCGTCATCACCGCGTAGCTCGCTCCCGGGCGAAGGGCAGCGGCCCCGTGCCTGCCGTCAGGCGTCAGACAGACTGCTCGCAGGTCCGAGGCGAACACATCGGGAAGCGAGGCTGCGTCGTCCAGCATGGCCCTGCAGGCGTCAGACGGCGACATCCCCCGGGAAAGGTTGTCGACGACGCTGCGCGCTCCCACCACGCGCATCGCCGTCTCCCCTCGGCCAGTGCATGCAGCGCCGCCGAACGCGGCGTCCACGTAGTTCCCGGCCCCAGGGAGAGCGGAATCACCCACGCGGCCGGGGTACTTC